>Ga0302200_10000036_pt1 | contig 132640 bp, 104 predicted proteins | sample II_Bog_N3_1_FD_194585 | JGI IMG/M metagenome (GOLD analysis project Ga0302200, IMG submission 194585) | Peat permafrost microbial communities from Stordalen Mire near Abisko, Sweden - II_Bog_N3_1 | ecosystem: Environmental > Terrestrial > Soil > Wetlands > Peat | place: Sweden: Abisko...
AGATTGACGCAATTCGCGCTGTGAGCGATCCCCATCAGTTCATCACCGGCAACCTCATGGGATACGACTTCGATGGCATCGATCATCACGTCATCACGCGCCCGCTAACCTTCGTGTCCTGGGATGAAAGCCAGCGGTGGCGGCTCCATCGTCAATATTTCGTCTAGCGCCGCTTTCTTTGGCTACCCCTTGCGATCGCCCTATACGGCCTCCAAGTGGGCCTTGATCGGACTCACAAAGACCTGGGCAATGGAGCTTGGCCCGCACAAGATCCGCGTCAACGCGATCTGTCCCGGAAGCGTCAAGGGCCAGCGCATCGACACTGTGATCGAACGCGACGCGCAGGTGCGGGGCGTCGATGCCGAGTCCGTCCGGCGCGTCTATCTGGAACAGACCTCGCTGGAAATTTTTGTGGACGCGGAGGACATTGCCAACATGGCGCTTTTCCTGTGTTCGGATCTGGGCGCAACGATTTCCGGCCAGGCACTTGGTGTCGATGGCCACACAGAAAGCTTGTCGAACAAGCAGTGATCGAGGGAACTCATAATGCCAGCAGAGAACATGAGAGCGGCGTGGTTCGAATCGTTTGGTCCCGCCAAGAAGGTCATCGTCGTCGGCGAACAACCTCGTCCCCAACCCGGCCAGGGCGAGGTGCTGGTTCGCCTAAGGACCAGCGGCGTCAATCCGTCGGATGTAAAGAAGCGCGCGGGCTCGTTTCCTGCTTTACTGGACCAGGGGTTGGTCATCCCCAACAGTGACGGAGCGGGTGTCATTGAGGCTGTTGGCGATGGTGTCGAGAAGAGCCGTATTGGCGAACGCGTCTGGGTCTACCAGGCTCAATACGGCAGACGCTTCGGCACTGCGGCCGGGTATGTGGCGCTCGACGCGTCCCGTGCCGTGCGACTTCCCGACAACACCAGCTTCGAGGTTGGCGCATGTTTGGGCATCCCGGTGATGACCGCTCATCGGTGTGTCTTCGCCGATGGCCCTGTGGATCGGCAGGTAGTGTTGGTCACCGGCGGCGCGGGCCGCGTCGGCTATTACGCCGTGCAGTGGGCCAAGGCCGCGGGGGCGACGGTGATCGCGAGCACCAGCAATTCCTCCGATGAAGCGGTCTGCAAATCAGTTGGTGCAGACCAAGTCTTCAACCACCGGGAGCCCGGTTGGAGCGAACGCGTGAAAGCTCTCAATGGCGGTAAGCCGGTCGACCGGGTGATCGACGTTGAATTCGGCGCCAACCTGCCTGAGGTGATCCAGTGCATCCGCGTCGGCGGGACCATCGCCACCTACTCCTCCACCCAGGTTTCCGAACCCAAGCTGCCGTTCTTCAAGATGATGTACCTGGACCTGACATTGCGGCTCGTCATCGTCTATGCGATGCCCGAGCCGGCAAAAAAGCGCGCGATCGACGACATCACCCGCTTCCTCGCCGAGGAGAAATTGCGGCACCGCGTCGCCCATGTCCTGCCACTCGGCGAACTGGCCCGCGCCAACGAACTGATCGAGCAAGGCCACGCGGGCGGATGTGTCGTGGTCGACGTGGAGGCTTGAGCCATGGCTACGAAGCGCCCCTGCCGGAAAGGTGCCAGCGTCACCCTGCGGCCGATTGGGCTGCTGCTGATCATCATGCTTGCGGCGATGAACTGTGTCGCGGCCGAAACGAAAAGTTTCGGGACTTTGGCCGAGACCGGGCAGGGAGCAGTCGAGGGGCTCGCAATCGCCGATTTTCAAACTGTCGCTTGGCTCGGCATTCCATACGCGAGTCCGCCGGTCGGGAACCTGCGATGGAAGGCGCCGCAGGATCCGTCGTCGAGAGGCCGCGTGCTGAATACCCGGTCCTACGGCAGGCCATGTTCTCAAGGGGGAACTCCATCGAGCGAGAACTGCCTATACCTGAATATCTGGCGTCCCGACACCAGCGAACAGAAGCTTCCCGTGTTTGTGTACATTCACGGCGGCAGCAACATTGACGGCTCCGGCGAAGGCTCGTGGTATACGGTGGCGCACCACTACAACGTCGTCGTGGTTACGTTCAACTACCGATTGGGGCCGATGGGCTGGTTCCTGCACCCCGCATTGCTTACCGGCGACCCGAAGAACGACTCCGGAGACTTCGGTACGTTGGATCAGATCAAAGCGCTCGAATGGGTGCAGAAGAACATCGACAAGTTCGGCGGCGACAGGGCCAATGTGACCCTTGTCGGGGCCTCGGCAGGAGCGCAAAACGTCACGTATCTGATGCACTCTCCCCTCGCGAAAGACCTATTCCAAAAAGCAATCATCGAGAGCAACTACCCGGGCATTCGACCCGCGAGCGCGGCCTACAAGTCCTCAAAACAGGTTCTCTACAACCTGCTGGTTGCCGATGGCATTGCGCCGAATGCAAAGGCGGCGAAGATTCATGTCGAGTTGCACATGACCGAGCGGGAGATCCGCGACTACCTTTACGGCAAAAAACCCGCTGAGATCGCGAAGGCCTACTTCAACGCGGACCGGGGCGATATCAATTGGGGCGATCTCTACCGGGACGACATTGTCACGGGAAACGACCGTATCCCGCCACCGCTCATGCAGGCCGTCGAGAACCGGCCCGAGTTCGTCTATGCGATTGGCGACGGCCATGTCCTGCCCAAAGGAATTCCTTTTGCCGATTTCTCCGAAGGGCACGTCTTTCCCAAACCGATGATTGTCGGTACCACAAAGAATGAGAACAATATGTGGAATGCATATTGGCCATTTAACTTCCAGGAGGGAAAATCTCTCTCCGGCCTGGTGGCGGAAGCGGTGCGGGGTACGAATCCTGCGTACCAGCATCTCCAGAAGTTCTACGATGTCTTCGGGCAGCACAACGCGGATGCTTTCAAGCAAAACTATAAGTTTGCCACCGAGTTGATCGACGAAGTCGATACCTACCTGGGATCCCAAATGCCCGCGCGCCATATGGCGGCGATCAAAACCGCGCCGAAGGTTCCGATCTATGTTTATCGGTTCGACTGGGGTTCGGATCCGAACAAGACCTACAAAATTCCCTTCGAAGACGCCTGGGTCTTTTACAACGGCTCCATCCACGTTTCCGAATCGGACTTCTTTTACCAGAGTTTTTTCGGGCTGAAGAAAGAAGACACGCTCAACGATTCTCAGTACACGGCGGGCAACCTCGAGGGGAGAAAAGCGCTTTCCCTGGCAATCAAACCCTATCTTAACGAGTTCCTCCATGACCGGCAGGGGAGAATCGCGACCGGGGCCGGGCAGCATGGGGAATGGAAACCTTGGTCTGAGAATGAGGAGCAGTTCATCGTGTTCGACGCCGACTACGCAAAGGCCGACGTCCACATGAGCCGCATTGGTATCAGCCGGAAACCGGAAGAACTCTATGCCGCGCACGCCGCGAATCGAAACGAAGCAGTTCGCGACTTCATTGAGTATTACGTCTTGTGGGCGTGGCACTGGAACTGGTATCCGAACTCGACCGTTGGCCACTTCGACACGTCACCTGGACCCAATCCACTGTTCAATCCGGCGAAACCCTGAGACGGAGTTCAACCGGCACGCAACGATCCCGTTCCGGATGCTGGTGGCGCCCCTGCGCAGAATTGCGCCCAACAGGTCGCCCCGCGCCCAAAGTGGACTGCACAAGTGATTACGGTGAATGCACTTCTAGGTTTGCGTCCACAGCGAGCACTTGATGAGGATGCTTCTCATGAGGTTCCTCTCCCTAGGGCTGCTGCTCTTTCTGGTGCCTGTGTCCGCGTGGGGACAACACCTTGCCTGTAGCCCGTGCAGTTACGATTTTGGCAAGGTAAAGATCGGCGACTCCGTTTCCTACTCCATCGAACTCACCAACAATGCAAGCAAAACCCTGACCATCCTCTCAAAATCGCTAAAGGGAAGCGCCTTCTCATTCGGCCACTTCCCGGTACCGATCAAGATCAGTCCCTGGTCCAGCATCGAGTTGCCCGTTATCTTCACGCCGAAGACCGCACGATCCACCGACGGCGTGATCACGATTACAAGTAACGCCCCGGACTCCCCTTTTACGATCGATGTCTCAGGCATTGGGGTCAGCGACGTGGCCGCGCAACTGGCGATCAGCCCGGCGAAGCTCAGTTTCGGCAATGTAACGGTGGGATCGAGCGCCAGCCTACAGGCAACTCTCACGGCCTCGAAAGCTGAGGTAACCATCTCCTCCGACCGGTCGACAAGTTCTGAGTTCTCCATTGCTGGACTGAATTTTCCGGTGACAATTCCCGCCGGAAAAAGTATTCCCGTCACCATTCAATTCACGCCGAGTTCCTCCGGTACCGATCCGGCCAAGGTGGGATTCGTGAGCAACGCGACGGGTTCGCCAACCGTTGCAGACGTTACCGGCACTGGCGTCGCTCAGGGCTCCTATAGCGTCAGTCTTGCGTGGGATGCGAGTAGCGGGAGCGTTTTGGGATACAACGTGTACCGCGGCGACGCCCAGGCAGGCCCCTTCCAGCAGATCAATACCGCTCTCGAAGCCTCGACCAACTACACCGACTCTACAGTTGTTTCCGGAGCGACCTACTACTACGTCACGACTGCGGTAAACGCCGAAGGACAGCAAAGCGCCTACTCCAATGCAGCGAAGGCCGTTGTACCCTAAGGAAACTCTGATTAAGTCCCGGTTTCCCCCGTGCACCCCCGCGTACCCTGTGGTTTACGCTTTTTGCCGACACTGAATCAGAGTTTCCTAATCTTTGAATCGCGCGCTCGCGACCTCACTCGTGGGGACGAATGACGGCTTCCGCTTTCTGAATTGCCTTCTCGTGGAGTTCCCAGCCATGGATCGCTTTTCTACATCCTTCCCGCGCCAGGCTGGTGCTCATTTGCCTCTCCGCTTCGTCGAAAGTGTTTTCCGCGTCCTGTCTGGCCCGATACGCTTCATCGTCTGCTTCCTTGACTTTTTTGGCGATGAGTTTTGCGTCGGAGTCGAGCGCCTGTGCCGGGTCAGGTTGGCTGCGCCCTTTGCGTTCGCCAGCCGGCTGCGCGACGAGCGCCGCGTAAGCCTCTCTTGCGCCCTCGGTCCAGCGCGCTTGAACTGTTTCGCTGAGTTGATCCAGCGCAGCATTGGCCTCATCGGCGGCCTTGCGCACTTTTTGCTTTTCGCGCAGCCACTTCATCACCGACCAGGACATCGCCTCGGTCATCAACTCTTTCGCCGTCTCGACTGCCGGGAGCTTTTTCATGTGGGCCTTTCGAAAGAAACAAGCGACCATATCCCGCCCATCCGAAAAAGTCCAGCCGGGTGGCCTTCCGGTAGTGGTGCAGTTTGGTCGTCATCACTAAGATTTGTCATCCTGACCCTGAGCTTGTCGAAGGGGAAGAACCTGCTTTTGTTAGCAGCAATCCCACCTAGGTCGCTCACTTTCGAAACGCACCACTACCGGCCTTTCCTTCGTGCGCCTTCGTGGCCTTGGTGGTGAACGGTTTCGCAAACTGAGCCACCACCCGCTGGCCTCGGCAAATCGCGTCGTTCTCCTGCCCGACCTTAGTTCGAGGAAAAGTTTCAGAAAACGGCATTGACTGGGATGCCTGGCTGGTACTATATTGGAGTGAATGCTGCAATGCAGCAAAGGAGGTTGTTATGCGAACCCACACCAACTCCCACGACGAGCACTCGCCCATGTCGCTGCTGACCGAACTGGCCGTCGAGGGTACCTCAACCCTCGTGGAAGCGCAGCGGACTTTTCTCCATCTGGCCCAGCAAGAGAACGACATCATTCTCAACGGCATCAAAGAACGGGTTGGCGGCTTTCCGCCGGCAGTCGCGATCGCCGATCTTGTACGCCGCAGCCTCGACACCGTCATCGGGGCGCAGCAAGAGCTGCTGACCACCACCAACAAGCAGGCGCTACAGTGGCTGGACTCGGAAAAAACTGGGAAGGGGGCGCGCACCGCCCGGCTGGTCGAATTTGCCCGCGAGGGAGTGGAAACCTTTACCCGCGCGCAGAAGAAGTTCCTCGACGTTGTGGCCGAGGAAAGTACGAAGGCGATGCGCGGCAAGCCGGAGCGCAACGGCACAACTGCAAAAAAGACTGAGCTTGCGCAGCTGGCGCGCGACGCCGGAAACGCCTTTGTCGAGGCGCAAAAGCGCCTGCTTGACCTTGTCAGCCAACAGATGAACGTCAACCTGGACGTCGCAACTCGAACCATCGAGACGATGTCGCCTTCCCGGTTGTTTCCGATGGCGGGCGTCACGGGCGATGGAGTGAGGAAATTTGTCGACCGGGAAACGGCTCTGATCGGGTCGCTCATCAAACCAGGCAAGAAGGTCGTAAGCCATGCGAAACCGGCTCGGCGCCATGCGATTCGTCGGCCAAAGGCAGTAGCGGTTTAACCGAGCCTTGCTGTTGCTTCACCGTACATCGGCGCGTTTGCGTTCAGCGTTTGCGTGCAGCGCTTGCGTTCAATGACCGCGCCGGTGTTCACGCGGTGGCGCGGGGAGCTGCCGCCCTGGGTTTCAGAAAGCGGTTCAGCATCGCCTGCTCCCACTGCACCCACAAGCGGCTGGTGTAGAGCAATGCGCTGCACTGCAGCGTAAACCAGTCCCGCGTCCCCAGCGGCGACCGGAACGCGGAGCGATTCGCCAGCCAATGGCGCGCGACCCGACGCGCAATGGCAAAGCCCATGCCCGTATCGGACCCGACAATGTCACCTAGTATCCCTTCCAGCGTGAACATCACCTTCGACAACATAATGAGCGAACTCGGAAACTTGATGCCCTTCATCGTGACCCGTTCCAGCAGGCGCATCGCGTCGGCCGCGCTGGGCAGATTCGATGCCGGTATCGCGCTCAAGAATTCGGCCGCTGACTGGCGAATCATCGTGCCTCGCGGCGAGTTCATTCTGATTTGCTGTCGACTTAGAGCCACAATCTCGTTGGCGGCTCCCACGGGATCGCGCAGGCTGACCATCAAAAACAAGAGCGCCAGATGCCGCCGCTCCTCGCGCCCCAGCCGTTCCCGCAGAGCCCAATCGAGGATCGTCAGCTCTCCGGTCCGGCTATCGTAGAGCAGGTTGCCGGCATGCGGATCGCCGTGAAAGATCGCGTCTTCCGTCGCCGCAAACAGGGGCACGGCGATCAGGGCTTCAATCAGTTGCTCGGCTATTTGTCGGCGACGCGCGGCAGGGAAGCGGGCGGCCGCTTTCGTCACCTTGATCCCGCGCTCCTCCGTGAGCGCTGTGATTCCCGGCGTGCACAAAAAAGGCATCACCCGCGGCACCCGAACCCCAGGCATCGATCGATAGAGAGTCCCGGCTTCGATCAGCGTCTTCTGCTCGCGGACGAAGTTCACCTCGTGCCGCAGCAAGCGCCGCACCTTCCGGAAAGTATCGGGGATGAGATCAGCGGGAAATCCGTACGTGTGGTGCCGGTCTCCGAAGTATTGCGCCAGTCCCTGAAGATAGTCCATGTCTTCGGCGAAGTATTGGGGGATATGCGGCTTCAGGACTTTGAAAACGCCGCGCTGGCGTCGCTTGGTTTCAGGATTGCGCCAGGTGAATCGCACCACCGCGCTGACGCTCGCCTCCGACAGAATCTCCGGTGCGATTTTGACGGCGTAGGTCTGGATCTGCCGTCCCAGATCCCGCTGGACGATGGCGCGGATGTCTTCGGCCTTGACGTCGCGAATCCCGTTTTCCAGTTTGCCGAGCGCGTTGCGCAGCGCCGGGTGGAGATGCTGATTTCGTGCGATGACCTGTCCCAGCTTCTGTAGGCCCGGCACTTTTGCGATCAGACGCAGCAGCCGGACCTCGGCTGGCGTGTTGGCCGGAAGCTCGATCTGCTCCAGAAGTTTGGGAGCGAGACGTGCCGGAGAAAGCCGCGCCACCACGAACATCATGGCGTCTCGCACCGGCGGACGCCAATGGGCATAAGCCTCCGGAACCAACGCATTCACCGGAACGACGACGTCGACGATCCATCGTGCCATTGTGTCCCGTAAAGCCTCACCAGCCGGGCTCCGCAGTCCAGCTTCAATGGCTCTGATTTTCTCGGCGGTCGTAGCGCCTCTGGGCAGGGAATTCTCAAGGGCGGCGCGCAACTGCTCGGGCCCAAGCTGACCAAAGCCCGCGGCCATGGCGGACGCATTCAGCATAGAGTGAGCTCACCGCTCCCAAATGTAGTCTTCAGCACCGGCCATATGCAGTGATTCCAGTCACCAGTGGGTGCAAGCTGCGTGAGTTAGTCTTATTCTTATACTGTCCGCAGCGTGAAAATCCGTGGCCACTTTAAACGAAGTATTCTCCAGGTTGTCGGTCCGGCGCCGTTATGAAGTTTGGTTTCTTCGCATGGGATTGGCGGACGGCAGCGGAGCGTGGTGGTTTCGCTATCTGCTGATGAATCCCGGGCGAAGTTGTCCCGCCGAAAGTCCGCAAGGAATGCCGGTTCAGGTATGGGCCACGTGGTTCCCGGCGAACGCGAAGCCGCAGACCTTCATTCAGGGATTTCCTCTGCACGGATTGGACATCAGCCCAAGAGGGCAGGCTCCGTTTCACTTGCGCATTGGCGGCAACGAAATCGGCAACGAAATTTGCCCCGAGATCGAAGAAGAATCCTGCCGGGGAGCCTTGCACGTCGAAGGACATGCGATCGCATGGAATCTCCGCTACCATTCCACGTTTCGCGTGACCTTGAGCAATAAAGGCTGGATCGGTTTCTCGCGTACGCCGCACTCCGATGCTGTGTTTTCCGGCGAGATCACGCTCGACGGCCGCCGCTTCGCCAGCGACGTTCTCGGCTTCGGAGTGCAGGGACACAACTGCGGATACCGGCATCGCAACTTCTGGACCTGGGCGCACGCCTATTTTCCTCGCACCGATCGAGACGCAACAACGCTCGAAGCCTTGGTCTACGAGATGCCCTTCGGACTGGTCTTTCGCAAAGCGGTGCTCTGGCACGATGGGCAGCAGTATATCTTCCGCAATTTCCAGGACGACGGAAACACGCGCGAAAACATGCAGTGGAATTTTCACTGTGTTGCCCGTAACGGCTTCCGGCTGGAAGCTGCCATCGACGGTCGCGGCCCAAGTATGCATCGCCTTCCTTATCTAAAGACCGATGGCATGGGCAGCTTCGAGGTGGCGAACAACAGTCTGGCATCCGCGTCGCTTGTGATTGCGAGCCCGGGCGGACCGGCCGAGCGACTGGAGACGGCCACCGGCGCCGTACTGGAAATCGTACGAGACACGGTCGGCTGAGCTATTCGCGCGATTGCGCTCGGGCCAGACGCTCGGCCACGACGGCATACGCCGCCGGATTGAATGCCATTCCGATGTGTGTGCCCGGCACTTCCACGTCTTTTTCCGGGTCCATGGTCATGCAATACCGCCAGTCCACGATGCCGTCCTGCCGCGTGTAAATCGCTGTCTCCATCATGGACTCGGGAATCTTGCGCCGCAGTGAACCCAGAAAATTGCAGGTGCAGCGTCCGGTATAGCAATCCGGCAGCACTCCCCGGCCGTGCTCCTCGAGAATCCGTAGCCGGACCGATTCCGCGGCGTGAAGCACCGCACGATTCGCAACCGTGCCGCGGATGGGCGCAGCCAGAGTGATCACCGAAGCCACATCCTTGGGCCGTTGCCCCGCCACCGAGCGGGCAATGATTCCTCCCAGGCTATGGCCGATCAGATGGATCTTGCGCCCGGTCTCAGCCAGCGCTTTGTCGATGGTCTGGTTCAGGCGGCGCTGGATCAGCAGGTTCGGGCATTCCGCATTGATGCCGATGCCAGAAAAATAAGGCCGGTACCCAATGCGGCGGAGCCAGGCGTGAAGCTCCATAAGGTAGAGATCGGTGCCGAGAAAACCGGGAATGAGGACGACCCCAGAGCCGTCTCCGCGCGCCACGCCCAAGCCGTAGTAGATGGGCGTCGCATGCAGCATGAAGATCTCAGCGCCGATGAGCGCTTCGGTCCATAGGGAGGTGTTGGCCTCCGAGTGAGACTGCGGAGCATTAGGCTTGCGGCCTCTGCTCGTCGAACGACGGGTTGTCGTCCTTTTCTGTTTACGCCGCAAGTTGGTCCCGGGTCTGCCCAGTCTCCGCGTCCGACCACAAAGTGGACGCACGGCGGATTATACCGCTCCGCTACTTCCGGTCAATACGCGTTCCTTAGGGAGGCTCTGATTAAGTCTTGGGGTTGCCGCGAAGGTTCTTGTTTTCTTGCTTTTCCTTCGTGTACCTTCGTGCCCTTTGTGGTGGACGTTTTGTGGCACGCTGCGAAACTCGCAATCACGGATGGAGGCTCAGCGCTTCTTGCCAGCCGCACGTTTCGGTTTCCCGCGCGCCGACGTTTCCAGCCGCGCCTCCAGTTCCGCGACTCGTTTGCGCAGGGCCTCAACTTCCGGCTCTGCGCCAGCTCGCGGAGGCGAGAACGTGCTTGTCCCCAGAAACCGTTTCATCATGTCCACCGGCGAGAAAATGGCGGACTGGACTTCGCTCAAGCGATCCTGCACTGTATCTTGCACTTTCTGGTAAGTGTCAAACGCGGATTTCAGATACCACATGAGAAACTCTTGCCGCACCTCGTCGGACGCCATAATCAGCTGCCGCAATAGTTCGAGCGGCAGTCCGGTCGGCTTATCCTTGGCATCTTCGGTGATGATCTGCGTCATGATCACGCGCGTCAGATCCCGGCCCGTCTTCGCGTCCACCACGCGGACCTCCTTGCCGGCACGCACCAACTCGGCCAGGTCGTCGAGGTTCACATAGCGGCTGCCCGCCGTGTCGTACAAGCGTCGATTCCCGTATTTCTTGATGAGGACCCCGGAGAACTTCATGCATTCCTTCCATGTTGCCGTGCACAAGCAAACCATAATATCTTGACACAAAGCCCGTAGTTTCGTATAGTTTAGCTGATGCTGCAATGCAGCAATCGGAGGTTTTCATATGGCCACACCAAAGCATCAATCCACACATCCGGCGGAATCGTCGGTGGTCTCATTTCTTTCGGGTTGGGCGCAGCAGGGCGTGCAGACTTTCTTCGCCACGCAACGCATCATCCTCGATCTGGCGATGCGCCAGAATGCCAACGTAATGCACATCGTGCGGCAGCAGTTATCCGACCCCCATCATTCTCCCAGCGCCATCCTCGGCGAAATGGCCGGCGAAGGCATCAACAACTTTCTCGAAGGCCAGAAAGCGCTTCTCGATCTCGGCAAGCAACAGAACGAAATTTTGACGACCGGTGTGAAGGAGCGCGTCGGCGACTGCCCACGGCGTCATGCCGCCATCGATCTGCTGCGGCGCAGCGTGGATACCTACATCCAGATGCAAGAGGAGTTCCTGAAGATCGCTGGCAAACAAACTCACGCCTGGGTGGAATCCGCCAAGGCCGGCAAACCGTACCAGCCCGACCATCTGGTGGATGCGGCCCGCGAGGGGATGGATAACTTCGTCAAAGCGCAGAAGCGATACCTCGACATCCTGGCCGAGGAGACCTCCAAAGCGTTGCGCGGCAAACCAGTCGACGGTGTCAAGAAGTCAAAGAAGACCGAGTTGTCCGAGATTGCGCGGCAGGCAACCGAGTCGTTCATCGAAGTTCAAAAGCGACTGGTCGACGTAGCCGGAAAGCAAATGAACGCCAACGTGAAAACTGCCGGCAAGACGCTCGATCTCCTGCAACCGCTGCCGTTTCTCCCGCTGGGCGAACTGGCGCGCGAGGCGGTAAAGAGTTACGTCGATGCGCAACGTGCGTTGATGGACGTGATCGTAAAGCCTTCGAATGGACACCAGCACGCGAGCAAGCCCGAGCCGCGCCACGCCAAGCGTCCAGTTCGGACCACCAGAAAGGCGCATGCGGTCGCGGTAACCGCCTGACACGCGTGAGATGACACCGGAGCGTCTTCGACGAACGTTTCTTCGGGAGAACTTAGGGAAGCTCTGATTAAGTCCTGGGGGTCCTCCGTGCACCCCCGTGTACCCTGTGGTTTATGCTTTTTGCCGACACTTAATCAGAGTTTCCTTAAGGAAAGTTCTCTCGATGAAATTCCGCGATTTTCGCTCGAAGGCATGACGCTTGCGTATCGGGGAAGATGCGCGGACCGCTCGTCTATACGAACCGATCCGGGTTGCGGGGCACATTTGCGCTCAGGTTCGCCGGCGGCTTCATGCCGGTTTTCGCAGCAGTGGGTGCGATGTCCCCGCTGTCCCGCTCCACGGTGGACTGATCCCCGGACGCATAGAGGAACTCTTCGATTTCCTCGATTCGTTCGTCGGCGTCATGGTAGCCAATCTCGATGAGATCGCGCGTGTACTTTGAAGTAAATAACAGGTAACTCATCAAATCCGAACAGGAAGCCGAATCGCGTCCCAAACTGCTGACAAAGTACCGGATCATCGCGGGCATGTCTTTCTGATGTTGCCCCGCGAGATCCGACAAATTGACCGACGGAGTGATGACGAACGTCCTCAAGGGCCGAATCTTTTCCCCTTCTTCCACGCCGGGCTGCACGATGTGGCCACTCTCCAGCAGATGATTCAAACGATCCAGGTGCTCGATATCGGTGGCGAGATGATCGAGGAACATCACATTAAAGAGAACGCCCATTATTTGCGCGACCGAAGGCCTGGTCTCATTGGCACTCACCTCCAGCCGCTCTTTATTCCCGCAGCGCACCCCGATCGCAAATACTTTTTCCGCTCCCAGCCGGATCACCGGGCTGAGAGGTTGCTGTAGACGGACGCATCCATCGCCAAAAAAAGCCGATCCCCGTGGAATTTTTAGTTGCACCGGCTCGAAGATCATCGGGATCGCAGCCGACGCGCAAATGTGGTCAACCGTGATTTTTGTCGACACCGTTACCAGCCGGGCCCGCTGCCACGTGGGGTGTCCTTTCACGCCTTGAATAAATAGATAGCTCTTTCCGGAGTTAAAATTCGTCGCCGAGATGGCCAGCCCGTAGAGGTTGCCGCGCTTGATGTTTGCCTGGATGCGGTCGCAGTCCAGATTCCGGCCGAGAAAGTGCCGCAACGGAGTCGCATCCAATAAAGATCGCGCATGGCCTCCCCCGGCAATCCCTCCAAAAGAGAGATCCAGAATCCAGGTCAGGGAATTCTGGGCCTGCGATACAAAATCGCAGTGGAAGACATCGGAGGGTTTTAGAGCCGCCCACATTTCCGCGAGAATGCGAGTGGCCGGGCCGAACTCGTCGCAGCCCGCCGCCAGCGCAGCGCCATTCACCGCGCCCGCCGAAGCGCCACCGATCAGCGGGAAAGGATTGCCGCTGGCCTCGATCCGTTGGATCTCGCCCACGCGTTTCAAAACACCGGCCTGATAGGCGCCCCTGGCGCCTCCGCCGGTCATCACCAGACCGATCACGCTCTCCATGCCTTTGCCTCTGGATTCGTCCGTGGTCTGATTTTTATTCGTGCTCAGTTTCACGTTAGGGAAAACTCCGATTAAGTCCCGGTTTCCCCCGTGCACCTCTGTGTACCCTGTGGTTTTCGCTTTTTGCCGACACCTTCGTGACCTTCGCGGTAAACGGTTTCGCAAACGGGCGAGCACAAGGATATCCGTTCCAGATAATCATGGTTCTGTGGGATCGCTTGGTGACAACCGTCACCGCGCAGTGTGACAGGCGTTGCAGACGCAGTTCCACTGCTGGCGTTCTACTTGGGTTCGCCGCCGCTGTTCTCATTCGGACGCTTGATTTCCAAGCGAAAACGCTCATGCAAGCGACGGACCCCGCAACACACCAGGAGGCAGCGATGATCGCCAGTGAAGCGGTTCAGGAGCGAGCCCACATTCCGCTGGCCGCCGAGAGCCTAAGTCCGGAGCGAATTGCTTATCTCGAAAGCCTGGTCAGTCAGGCGAGAACCGCCGCCGCCGTCTTTACCCAATTCACGCAAGAGGATGTCGATCGCATCGTCAAAGCCATGGTCCTGGCTGGACTGGAAAACGCTCAACATCTGGCGCGCCTGGCGGTGGAGGAAACCCGGCTCGGAGTGATGGAAGACAAGGTCATCAAGAATATGGTGGCCAGCGAGTTCGTCTACAACTACATCAAGGACAAGCGCACCGTCGGCGTCATTCGCGAGTTTCCCGAGCGCAACCTGGTGGAGATCGCGGAACCAATCGGAGTCCTGTTTTCGATCACGCCCATTACGAACCCCACTTCGACAGTGTTGTTCAAGTGCATTGTCGCGATTAAGACGCGGAATGCAGTGATTTTCGGTCCGCACCCGAAGGCGTGGCGTTGTTGCGCCGAGGCCGTACGGATCATGTATGAGACGGCGGTGAAGCAGGGCGCGCCGGAAGGAGTGTTTACCTGCCTGGAATCGCCCACAATTCCCGACAACGCCTACCTCATGCGCCACAAGGACGTCGCCATGATTGACGCCACCGGCGGCCCGGGCGCGGTCAAAGCCGCCTACAGTTCCGGCAAGCCGGCGCTCGGTGTCGGGCCGGGAAACACGCCCGTTTATTTGGAAAAAACCGCCGACCTGAATACCGCTGTGGTGGATATCATCGTCTCCAAGACCTTCGATAACGGAACCATTTGCGCCTCCGAGCAGACGGTGGTGATCGACGACGAGATTTATGACCAGGTGCTGAAGAAATTCGCGGAACTGGGTGCGCACGTCTGCAACGAAAAAGAGACGAAAGTGCTGGAGCGCACGGTGATCGATCCGCAAACCGGATTCATGCAGCCGCTGGCAGTTGGGCAGAAGGCCGTCGACATTGCCCGTTTTGCCGGGCTGTCGGTGAAGCCAAATACCAAGCTCTTGATTGCGCCGATTCAAGGCGTCGGTCGCGAACATCCACTTTCGGTCGAGAAGCTCTTCCCGGTGCTCGCAGTCTATCGAGCGAAGTCGGTGGGCGAGGCGCTCCGGGTGTGCGTGGATGTGAACCATGCCGGAGGACTTGGACACACGGCGGTCGTTTTCTCGCGCAACGACGAGGTCATCCGCAAGTTCGGCGAGGCCATCAACGCCGGGCGGATCATTGTGAATTCTCCGGGTTCGATTGGAGCGCTGGGCGCCGTGTACAACGATCTGGTGCCCACCTTCTCCTTCGGATGCGGGACCGGCGGCGGCAACAGCACCACCGACAACGTGAACATCTATCACTACCTCAATATCAAGCGCCTGGCTCGGAGGACCCAAAACCATATGTGGTTCCGAGTTCCCAATCAGATTTACTTCAACATGAATGCGGTGGAGAACGTGCGCCAATTCCGATCGCTCTCCACCATCGTCGTTACCAGCCCCGAGCTGGAGAAAATCGGCCACGTGGAGATTGTCCGGCGTCACATCGGCCCCGCCACTCATGTTCACGTGCTGGTCATTCCCGATGCCGAGCCTGAGCTCAAGGTCATCTTGCAGGGAGTGGAGACGCTGAATTCTTACAAAGCGGACCAGATCATCGCCCTCGGCGGCGGGTCGGTGATTGACGCGGCGAAGATCATGAAGCTCAAGTACGAATCGCCGCAAGCCGACCTGGAAGAGCTGGCCGCTCCATTTCTCGATTTGCGCAAGCGCGTGGTGCAGTTTCCGACAGAGAAGACGAACCGGGCTCGGTTGATCGCGATCTCTACGACCAGCGGAACAGGGAGTGAGGTCACGCCCTTTGCGGTCTTGATCGACAAGGAGCGTGGGCGCAAGGTGACGCTCGCCGATTACTCGCTGACTCCGGATGTGGCGATTGTGGATCCGCAGTTTGTCATGTCCATGCCAAAGGGTCTCACCGCGGATACCGGCATCGACTGCCTGACCCACGCGCTCGAAGCTGGCGTTTCCAATTACGCTTCACCCTATACCGACTCCAATGCCATGCAGGCGATTCGTTTGGTGTTCAAATACCTGCCGATCGCCTATGAGCATCCCCGCGATGAAGAGGCGCGCTCGATGATGCACAACGCGGCGTGCATTGCGGCAATGGCGTTTTCCAACGCGTCGGTCGGAATCAATCACGCGCTGGCCCACGCCTTCGGCGCGCGCTTCGGCGTCGCGCACGGACGGGCGAACGCGCTCATGTTGCCGCACGTCATCGCGTACAACGCGGCCGTCCCAGCCAAGTTCATGCCGTCGCCCTACACGCAGGGGTATGTGGCAAACAAGAAGTACGCAACGGTTGCGGACTTATTGGGGCTGGGTGGGAATACGGTGGAAGAAAAAGTATCGAAGCTGATCGAGGCCACCGAACAGTTGCTCGACCAATTGGGGTTTCCGCGATCGATCGCCGAGCTGGGAATCTCGAAGGAAGAGTTTGAGCGGGCGATGCCCGAACTGGTCAAGAACGCCTTCGACGATCCATCCTGGCGCTCGAATCCTCGCATGCCTCTGATGACCGAAATGGTCGAGTTGTTCTGGAAGGCGTACGAGGGGCGAGGCGTGGCAAAGTTGGCGGGTGTTTCTGAGAAATAGGCCGTGGAGCCGATAGCGGTGCTTATGGCAAGAACTGCAGTGTTGCTGAACATCGATGAAAAGCGCGTAATTTCGGCCTTGCAAGAGGCTGGGAAAAATCTCACCGCTGCTGACGGCGAAACGGTTCTGGATTTCTCTTCCGTGCGCCGCGTCGACGCGAGCGCGCTGCGTGCGTTGGAGGAGTTTGCCCGAGTCGCTGACGAGAAAGCGGTCAAGGTCGTGTTGCGCGGCGTCAGCGTCGACGTCTACAAGGTGCTCAAGCTGGTGAAGTTGACGCGACGATTTTCTTTTTTGAATTGAGACACACGCTCGCCGGACGATTGCGATCGAGCGGGAGAACTGGCATGCAGAACCATAAACAGAGCGACCGCCTTTCCTGGGGCGACACGGTGTTTCTGCACCTCGAGCGCGAAGGCATGCCGCTCAATGTGGCGAGCATCTGCCTGTTCGAGGGCGAAATCTCATTGGAAGACTGTGTTCAGTTCATCGAATCGAAGCTGCCGCTCGTCCCCCGTTATCTCAAGCGCGTCGTCTCCGCGCCGTTCGGTCTGGGCCTTCCCAGCTGGGAATACGATGCGGAGTTCGACCTTCGCCGCCATGTGCGGGAAGTTACGCTCAACCACGGTACCGACGCGGAACTGAAAACCTTCGCCGGAAAACTCTTTGGCGCGGTGATGGACCGGCAACACCCGCTGTGGGACATCACCGTGGTGCGCGGGTTGAAGGGAAATCGCACCGGGCTGATCATCCGCCTGCATCACTGCATGGCCGATGGCATTGCGGGCGTGGGCATCATGAACGCGCTGCTCGACACGAGCCCGGAAGCGCCGCGTCTGCCGAAGAAAAAGATCAAGTTCCACGTCCCGCCGCCGCGCGACCCATTGGCCTCGCTTACGGCCGGGTTCGTGGACTCGTATTCCGATTTCGTGAAACGAATTCTCTCCGGCATGGCCGACTTGCTGAGCATGGCGGAGCGTGCGGCGGCGAACGGCCGGAATGTGGACACCGGCGAGTTTGCCAGCCTGTTCCCGGAAATCACAGCGTTTACCGAACGGCTCCGTTTCAACGTTCTTTATAAAGGACCGCAGAAATTCGCCTGCACTGAGATTCCCTTGGCGGAAGTCAAAGCCATCCGGCAGGAATGCGGCGCCAGCGTGAATGACGTCATTCTCGCCATCGTGACCGCAACCATTCGACGCTACTGCGAACTGCATGGCGACCCGGTGAAGGGAAAGCTGCTGCGTATCATGGTGCCCGTGAATCTGCGCGGCGATGGCAGTCCGTCGGAATTGGGCAACCGCATTTCGCTCGTCCCGGTCACCATTCCGCTGGATATCCGGCCACCGCTCAAGTTGCTGGCCGCTGTCCATAAACGAACCGAGTTTCTCAAACGCGTGCATGCCGCCGAGTTGGTCAGTTTGGCGGGAGGATTGATCGGGATGTTTCCGACTTCCGTACAGGGGCTGGCCGGGCCGCTTGCGAGCCAGTTGCCCATCACACCCTTCAACCTGGTCTGCACGAATGTTCCTGGGCCGCAGTTTCCGCTCTACCTGCTCGGCCATAAGATGACGCATTGCTATCCCTATGTTCCGGTCGGAGGCGAGATGGCGGTGAACTGCGCCATTCTGAGCTACAACGGCATGGCCTACTTCGGCTTCAGCGGGGATGTGCACGCAGCGCCCGATTTACGGCGTCTGGAGGAGTTAGTGAAGCAGACCTTCACGGAACTGTGTGACGCCGCTGGAATCAGGCCGCCGCAGAAAAAGCGAGTGCGCCGGAGACGGCAGGCAGTGTCGGTCTCCTCCGCCTCGGCAAAGTCCGCACCGGCAAAGTCCGCGCCCGCACCGGTTCGAACTCCGGTTCGCACTCCTGTTCGAACGACAGCGCGCGTGTCGCCGCTGAAAGCGAAACGAGTACCGGAACCGTCACCAACCGAACCGGAGAACGCTCCTACAGAGCGCATCGTCGCATAGGGAAGGCAAGTATCGGGGTGTAGACCGTGGTAGCTGCCGATTCACCCTCGCAGATCGCAGACGGGTTGATTCCCGTCCCCCAACTTTTTCTGACCGTCCATTTTCTCTACCCTGTCCAAAAGCCTTCGCCATCGCCTTTTCGAACTGAGCACGATTTTCATTTTGATCGGTTGCAGACCCGCCGGGGAGGCGTTTCGAAGTCCCGGCTTGAGGATTGTCAACATCTCAGCTACAAGTTCGCCGGAATTATTCAAATCTTATTCCTGAACCTCAAGAGGTGCCATATGGAATTCATTCGACGCGGGCTGCTTTGCAGCCTTGCGATTTTCCTGTGTCTCCCTGCTTTCGCGCAGTCGACGGATATTAACCGTTACACCCTTTTCACCGGCTTCGATTACTTGATCAGCCCCGCCAGAGACCTCACGGAACGCGGATTCGAAGGCGATTTCGGCGTCACCCTGAAGCCCTGGTTGGGCGTCGGCGGCGATTTCAGCGCCATCGGTAACGGCATCATCAGCGGCGCCGGAGCCATCAACGGAAACGAAACTGTCTTTGCGCCGATCCTGAAACCATACATAGACCCAGGCTCGGTGAACGTGCCCTTCAAATCGACCACATATACCTTTGCCGTCGGTCCCCAGTTTTACATTCGTCACTGGGAAAAAATCACGCTTCTTGTGCGTCCCGGTTTTGGAGGAATTCACGAGTCGGCAGATATCGCTTTTCCGGCTCAGTTGGCGTATTTATTCGGACAACTGGGGGTTTCGCCGCCGAACCCTCACCAGTCCGACACGCAGTGGTTCATCGGTATCGGCGGGGGCTTTGACCTTAACGTGTCCCGGCGCGTCGGCTGGCGGCTCGCTACCGACTATGTGAATACGCACTTGTTTTCTAACTTACTCGTTCCCCGGCAAAACTATTGGCGGTTTTCCACGGGACCAACGTTTCGCTGGGGCCATTTGAAATAGCGCACGGGGAATCATTCGATACGGAAGCCGCTACCAATTCGCTCGGAATGACCAACGACACTCCTGTCGGGATTTGTCGGGAGATCCTGCCTATGAAGCCTCTAACCCTTAACGACGTCTTCTCCGCCATCGTGGAGCGTGGCGACCAGCGGGTGATGCTGGCTCGGGAGGCAAGCCAATGGGTTCCCATCAGTTCGCAGCAGCTCTATCAGCATGTGGCCGGCGTCGCTCGGGCGCTGCGCCAGTGGGGCCTAACCAAGGGAGATCGGCTTGCCATCCTGAGTGAGAATCGGCCAGAGTGGGCCGTTGCGGACTTTGCGGCTCTCCAATTGGGCGCGGTGGTTGTGCCCATCTACGCCACGCTGACATCCCAGCAAACAGCATACATTCTCGCCGATTCCGGCGCGAAAATTGTGGTCGTCTCCACCGCGCAGCAATTGGAAAAACTACTTTCCATCAAGGATCAGACGGCTGTGGAACGAGTGCTGGTGATGGATCCGGTGGACACCTCCGATGCGGTTCCCATGCGCCGGCTGATGCAGGAAGGCCCCGTGGAACGGGATCCGGAACTGGACGTTTGCGCGCGCGCTATTTCCGCAGACGACCTGGCATCCATTATTTACACCTCGGGAACCACTGGCGCCTCAAAAGGCGTCCAGCTGACTCACGGGAATCTGACCTCGAATATTTTGTGCTCGCTTGAAGGTTTCGATGTCCAACCGGGCCAGCTCAGTGTTTCCTTTCTGCCGCTCTCGCACGTGACGGCGCGTCATGCCGATTTTGCCTTGCTCTACCACGGCGTGACCCTGGCGTACTGCCCCTTCTTCGAACAGCTGCCGCAGGTTCTCATGGATGTGTCGCCGACCATTTTCGTCGCCGTGCCGCGGGTTTACGAAAAGATTCACAGCCAGGTGGAACAGAAGGCCAAAAGCTTTCCCCAGCGGGCCATCTACCGGTGGGCGCTCTCGGTAGGCCGCGAACATCTGCTCAAGGTTCTGGCGGGTGAAGTTCCGACATCGCTAAGCTGGAAGCTGGCCAACCGGCTGGTTTTTTCCCAGGTGCGAGCGCGCATGGGCGGCCACGTGGAAACGTTCGTCTCGGGCGGGGCGCCCTTGGGCATTGAGTTGGCTGCATGGTACGCGAGCATTGGCATTCGCATCCATGAAGGCTACGGCCTGACGGAAACCTCGCCGGTCATTGCGATCAACTCGCCGCGCGCCCACAAACTGGGCACGGTAGGCCGTCTTCTCTCCAATGTCGAGGTTCAGATTGCGGACGACCAGGAAATTCTGGTGCGCGGCCCTTCCGTTTTCCGTGCTTACTGGAACCGCCCGGAGGAAACCAGCAACGCATTTGTCGACGGCTGGTTCAAAACCGGGGATATCGGCATGCTGGATGAGGCCGGGTTTCTGTCGGTCACCGATCGCAAGAAAGACCTGCTCAAGACCTCGGGCGGAAAGTTCATCGCACCGCAACCGGTTGAGAATTCCCTTAAGTTGCATGCTTTGATCGGAACCGCGGTGGTCGTGGGAGACCGGAGGAAATTTGCTTCCGTGATTATCTCTCCCTGTTTTGCTCTGCTCGAGGATTGGGCGCGTGCCAACCACCTATCCTTTTCTTCCCGAAAAGAACTGGTTGCCAACCCGAAAGTCCAGGCGCTCTACGAAAGCATGGTTGGCGAGGTGAACAAAACCCTGGCCCGCTACGAAACATTAAAAAAAGTCCTGCTGGTGCCGGATGAATTCACGGCCGACGACGGCACCCTCACCCCGACTCTAAAACTCCGCCGCAAGGCCATTCAAGAACGCTATCGCAAGCAGATCGACGGCCTATACGAGGAAGCCGGCGTTGCCACCGTGGCGTAGCCGCAGGTCGCGTGGCCGCCCTCATTCTCGCGCATAGCCAGTTCCCGCAGCTCACATCCCTTTGCCCCGCACCGATCGGGCTATAATTGCGCACGCGCATGGCCCTTACCTCTGGCACAAAGCTCGGTCCCTACGAAATCCTCTCTCCCCTCGGCGCTGGTGGCATGGGTGAGGTCTATCGCGCCAAGGATACCCGCCTCGACCGCACCGTCGCCATCAAGGTCCTGCCGACACATCTCTCCGATGATCCGGAATTGAAGCAGCGCATGGAGCGCGAGGCCAAAGCCATTTCCGCGCTCCAGCACTCCAATATCTGCACGCTTTACGACATCGGCACGCAAGACGGCACCGACTTCCTGGTCATGGAGTATCTCGAAGGCCAGACCCTCGCCGAGCGCCTGGGAAAAGGCGCGCTGCCTCTCGATCAAGTCCTGAAGATTGGAACCGAAATCGCTCAGGCCTTGGAGAAGGCGCATCAACAAGGCATCATCCATCGCGATCTGAAGCCGGCGAACATCATGCTGACTAAAGGTGGCACAAAGTTGATGGACTTTGGCCTGGCCAAACCGGAGATGTCGATTTCGTCGCAAGCGGTCAGCGCTTTTACGCCTTCCACGCCGACCATGAATCTGGCTTCGCTTACCGCAGCCGTGACCCCGCTCACCCAGAAGGGCTCCATCGTCGGAACCTTTCAATACATGGCCCCCGAACTTCTGCAAGGCGCGGAAGCCGACGCACGCAGCGACCTCTTCAGCTTCGGCTGCGTTCTCTACGAGATGGTCACCGGACGCCGCGCCTTCGAAGGCAAATCGCAACTCAGCGTATTCAGCGCCATTCTGGAAAAAGATCCCGAGCCCATCACGGTCAGCCAACCGCTTGCGCCGCCCATGCTCGATCGCGTGGTGCGTGCCTGTCTCGCCAAAGATCCCGCCGACCGCTTTCAATCCGCGCACGACATCGCCATGGACCTGCGCTGGGTGACCGACATAACGCTCGCGGAATCGAAGCAGTCCGCTGCGCCAGACGAATCGGCAAAGCCGGCTGCGCAATTCAGCAAATCCTGGACGGCCGGGCTGGCCGCCCTTCTGCTCGCTTTCGTCGCCCTCGCCGGATTCGGAGGATACCGCTGGGCAAAATCCTCCGAACTACCGATATCGATCCACGCCGAAATCCCTCCGCCCGACAAATTTGTAATGGATACGACCGGCGACGCCGGCGGCATGCCCGTGCTTTCTCCGCAAGGTGACAAGATCGCCTTCGTCGCGCATTCCGGGGAAACCAAGCTGCTGTGGGTGCGCTCGCTCAGCGGTGAATCGGCGCAACCTTTGAACGGTACCGCAGGTGCTGCGCACCCTTTCTGGTCGCCGGATGGCCGCTATATAGGCTTCTTTGCCGGCGGCAAGTTGATGAAGATCGCCGCCGCCGGGGGCCCGGCTGTAACCATCACCGATGTCCCAAATTCTCGCGGCGGAAGCTGGAGTGCCAACCACTGGATTGTGTTTGCGCCAAGTTTTGACGGCGCGCTGTTGAAAGTAAACGTCCAGGGTGGCGCAACAGCGCCGGCAACGGTGCTCGACAAAACCAAGCACTCCACTCATCGCTGGCCCTGGTTTCTCCCCGATGGCAAACACTTCATTTTCCTCGCCACCAGTCACACCGGAGGAGATCCCAAACAGAACGGAATCTACTTCGGGTCGGTCGACAGCGCGGAGACTCACCTGGTGATAGCGACCGATTCGGCGGCGCAGTACGCATCCGGCTATCTTCTCTATCGTGTCAACACGGCACTGGTGGCGCAACCGTTCGACCCGCAAAAAGGCAGTCTGTCGGGCACGGCCATTCCGCTGGTCAACAACCTCCGCGACGACGTCGGCGTCTGGCGCAGCATTTTCTCCGTTTCTCAGAACGGACTCCTGATTTATCAGTCCGGCAGTGCCGACTCCGCCAAAAGTCACCTGGTGCTGTTCGACCGCTCGGGCAAGCCGCTCGCGGACTACGATCCTCAGGAGGCTACGATCACCGATGCACGCGCCTTGCTGGGCGTGCGCGATGTGCGTCTTTCGCCGGACAACAAGCGCGTCGCATTTGCCAGCGGCACCGGCATTTGGACGCTCGACCTCGAACGCAAGACCAAAACGCGCATCACCTTCGACCAGCAGGTCATACAGGAGCCTGCCTGGTCCGCGGACGGCAAGACGGTCTTGTTTTCGGCGCGAGTCGCCGCCGGCGGCGGCAACGTCCAAATCCGCTCCAAAGCGGCGGACGGAAGCGGCGCCGAGAAGACAGAATTCGCCACGCAGAACAACTACCATCATCCAGCGTGGTCGCCCGATGGAAAGTATCTGACCTACCTTTGGGGCGATGGCGAGAAAATGGTTTCACTCTGGATTGTGCCGGTTGCGGGTGACGCGAAGCCAACCGCGATCGTGCAGCCGCCATCGCCGCAATCCGACCTCTTCTCGTATCGAGTTTCTCCCGACAGCCATTGGGTGGCCTACCAGTCCGACGAATCCGGACAAGTGGAGATCTACCTCACGACGTTTCCGGAAGGAAAAGGGAAATGGAGAGTGTCGGCCAATGGCGGAGTGTACCCGGCGTGGGCGGGAAGCGGCAAAGAACTGTTCTACGAGAATCTTACCGACGATGTCTTCGTTTGCACCGTCGAGCCGAAAGGCGCGGAGATCGAAGTCGGTACGCCCCAGCGTTTGTTCCACGCCGCTTCGCCGGGAATCGGTACGTCGTTTGACGTCTCCTCCGATGGCCAGCGTCTGCTGGTGAACCACTCCGAGGAAGAAACCCAGGCGCCGCTCCAGTTAGTCACCAACTGGCTCGCGGAACTGAAGAAGTAATTCTCTGATTTAGTCCCGGGTTCCCCCGGTGCACCTCCGTGTACCCCGTGGTTTATGCTTTCGACAGCGGTTCAGAGCTTCCCCAAAGCGAGCCCCGCCGCCCAAGGTTTTTCCTTCGTGTACCTTCGTGCCTTTTGTGGTGGACGTTTTTCAAACTTTTCCCCTACTGAAAATTCTTTCACATTGACGCGAGCCGGGCTGGAACGGCACAATGGCAGCTTCTTTTGCGCCAAGAAGCAAATTCCAGATTCGGGATCATGGGGATCGCATGCCAAGCAGTCGTCAACAGAAATGCCGCATCGTCAGCCCGGCCGCACTTGCCGTCGCTCTTCTTGTTATTTTCGCCGCCAGCGCGTTGCCCGCCGTCGGCCAAACGTCGGTCACCACCTATCACAACGACAACTACCGCACCGGCTGGAATCAGACCGAGTCCGTGCTAACTCCTGCCAACGTGTCCGCAGCAACGTTCGGTCGGCTCCAGACCGTGCCGCTCGACGACCAGGTAGACGCGCAGCCGCTGGTGGTGCCGGGAGTGCAGATTACGGCGGGGAATTATCAGGGCACGCACGATGTGGTCTATGTGGCGACCGAAAATAACTCGGTGTACGCCATCGACGTTCACACCGGCGCAGTGCTGCTGAGTCCGAATTTCGGATCGCCAGTGCGCTATCCGCTGGGATGCAACAACAACGGGCCCAATGTGGGTGTCAACTCTACCCCGGTGATCGACAAGAACAGCAACACGATGTACGTCATGGTCTACAACCAGCTTTCGAACGGGTCGCAGCAGTACAAACTTCACGCCCTCGATCTGGGCAGTTTGACCGATAAGGTGGCGCCGGCGGTCGTGGCCGCGTCGAATACTCTCACCGATGGATCGACTTTCAACTTCAACGCGACGTACCAGCGGCAGCGGCCGGCGCTGCTGTTCGCAAATAGCAGCATTTATGCGGGCTTTGGCAGCTTCTGCGATTACGCGGGAAATCTGTCGCGGGGCTGGCTGCTGGGCTGGACGGCAGGATCGCTCGCCCCCTTTCCGTCGAACCAACTCAACGACCTCCAGGCCACCGACGCGGACACTTTCTTTCTCTCCTCCATCTGGATGTCCGGATACGGACCTGCGGCCGACGACTCGGGCAACGTCTTGTTCGTGACCGGAAACTCGGATCCATACTCGTACGACGGCGTCACCAACCTTCAGGAGAGCGTGGTCAAGATGTCTCCCACGCTCACCACCGTGCTCAGCCTGTTCACTCCCGATAACCAGGTGAGCCTTGATCAGGGGGACACGGATTTCGGCTCCGGTGGAGTGCTCGTGCTCCCCGATCAAGCCGGGCCTGATCCTTTTCTGGCGGTCGCTGCGGGCAAGGACGGAAACATGTATCTGATGAACGAAGACGATCTGGGCGGCTACTCGCCGTCGACGAATAATGTTCTGGGCACCTACTCGGTGGGCGGTTGCTGGTGCGGCGAGTCGTATTATGTCGATCCGACCGATGGAACCGGACGGGTCGTGAGCAGCGGCGGCAAGTCCGTGGGAGTTTGGAAGGTGCACACCTCGCCGACGGTAGGGTTAACCGAAGTGGAGGCGTCCGAACCGATCGCCGGTTCGCAGGATCCGGGATTCTTCACCACGATTTCCTCGAACGGCACTGCCAATCCACTCATTTGGGCACTCACGCGTCCGCAGAACTCGAGGGTGGCGCCGCTTCGACTGCTTGCGTTTAATCCTGACTCCGGCAAGAAGAAAAACATGATCAAGAAATTGTTTGGGTCGGAAGCGGGCACATGGCCGAATCTGAGCGGCAATGCGAACCTGGTCCCGGTGGTGGCCAATGGCCAGGTTTTCGTCGCCAGCTACAAGCAGTTGCAAATATTTGGCCTGCTCCCGGCGAGCGGCAAGACGAAGAAGAAGTGAGCGAACCCGAGGAATGCGTCGTCAACTATGCAACTTCCTGCACTCTTGACAGCAAGCTCGACCCAGTACAGACTTCATCTAACGGGCACCCCCCACATCGGCCCGGCTCTTTCAGGGATGCTCTCTGATCCGTCCAGGAGGATCTGTGTCCAAGCGCGTGGCCCGCACTCTTGCCTCGTTCTGTTCTGTATTCCTTTTTTCTTTTTTCCTCGCGATTCCAGTCGCTAGCGCCCACAGGTCCCGAGCCTCTTCCGAGCTTCACACCGGCGAGGCTCACACCAGCAGGGTTCACACCTCCGAGGTCCACACCGGCCTCTGGCATGGACGAGTCGTGAACTACACCATCGAAAATGGTCGCGCCATCTCTGAGGGCGACATCATTCTCGGTCAAGTCGACCCCCTTCCCGACGCCGGCGCGATCCCCAACTCGGTGGGCGTTGCCTATGCCAGCTATCTTTGGCCCAAAGTCGATGGCGTTGCGACCGTCTATTACCAGATCAACTCCAGCAGCGGCGACCAGACCAACATTGGCGCCGCCATCACCCAGTTCAATTTAGATTTCCCGGGCTTGATTCAGTGGGTAGCCTGGAACCCGGAGGCCCCCCAAAGTCCCACCTATGTCGAGATCAACTTGAACGGGGCAGCGACCGGCGTGTGCGAAGCCGAAGAAGGCTATCAGCCAAAGTTCACACAACCCCAGCCCATGGGCGGCGCCAGCAATTGCGCCGTCGGCACCATTCTCCACGAAATGGGACACGTGATCGGCCTCTGGCACGAGCACGAGCGCTCGGATCGCAATACCTACGTCACTGTCAACTACAACAACGTGATCAAGGGGTCGTGGTCGAACTTCGAACTTCTCGGCGACAACGCGCAGAACCTCACGTTATACGACTACGCCTCCGTCATGGAGTATCCTCCGTTTTCGTTCTCCCGCAATGGCGGCCCGGTCATCGAATCCATTCCGCCGGGAATTCCGATGAGCGGCAGCGAAGGCGTTCCAGTCCCAACCACACCCGATTACTCCGCCGCCGACAAAGAAGGCATTGAGCGTCTCTACGGCACCCCGCCGACATCCGTGACTGTCACTTCCAACCCGCCGGGCCTGCAGGTCGTAGTCGATGAGGGATCCCCCGTCACCACGCCGCAAGTCTATAGCTGGGCTTTGAATTCCACGCACACGCTGAGTGTTCCGACCAATGTGCAAACCTTGAGCGGGGACATCGCCAACAGCACAACGTTGGCGACGTTTTACTACACTTTCGGCAATTGGAATGACCAGAGCACCCAGACCCACATGATCACCGTGACTCCAGGCAATGGCGACGTGGGGTTTCCGGCGACTTCTCCGCAACCTACTCGGCGAATTTTGTTCAGATCGTGCCTTACACGCCATCCGTATATCCAGTATCCCCGGTTCCCGGCACCGTGGCGGCTTCGCCAACTCCCCAGAGCTATTCCGGAGAATCGGGAGTTTTCTTTGTCGCCCGTCAGCAGGCAACGCTCACCGCAACGCCCAACAGCGGCTGGAATTTCTACGAATTCAACAACGGGCCCTTCTGGTTGCCCGGTGGCCTGGGTGCAAATCCGAAAACATTCTATGTTCCCGATACCGGCCTCGCCGTCAACACGACCGTCGAGTTCTCCAACACTCCGATCTATACCCTGGACATCACTCCCGAAACCTTCGGCTCGAATCTGCAAGTGCTCTGGGATGAGAACACCGGCGGCTATTATTCCTACACGCCCAAGAACTTCTCCTCCTATTACGATTCGACCTGGACGCCGAACAGCAGTCACACCGTGGATATCAGCACCCTGCAAAAACCCTACAGCAGCAACAGCCGTTACGCGTTTTCGAGTTGGAGCGACACGGGCGCGCAGTTCCATACCATCACTTTGCCGAGCAGCGGCGGCGCAAGCTACGTGGCGACGGTGACTCCCGAATTCGCCCCGGCCACGAATTTCAGCTATCCGCCCTGCGGGGGCTCCGGCGCGATCTCGCCGTCGTCTCCCACCGGAGACGGTTTCTATCCCACCGGACAACTTTTGCAGTACACCGCTTCGCCGTCGACGGGTTGGACTTTTGCGGGTTGGACATTCGATCTGACCGGTACGACGAATCCCGATTCGCTGACCGCGAACGACGAAACTCTGGTCTTTGCCAACTTCAATATCACCAATGTTCCGCTTACGCTCACCAGCCTTAGCCCCAACACCGCACCTTCGGGTAGCACTGGCTTCACGCTTACCCTCACCGGCACCGGCTTCGCCACTGGATCGCTCGTCTCAGTCAACGGATCGAATCGAACTCCTTTGTCTGTGACTCCCACCACGATCACCGTGCCGGTAACCTCGAGCGACCTCGCCACTCCCACCAACTTCCAGGTTTTCGTTGAGAATTATCCCTCCGGCTGGACGGGTTGTGCCGTGTTTGGCTCGCTGCCCTTTTTCGTCTCCCAAGGAGTTGGTGTTCCCGTGGTGAAACCTTCGCCCACGACTCTGACCTTCAAGACCAAGCAAGCTGTGGGCGCTACCAGCGCCAGCCAGAGCGTCACGCTGAAAAATACCGGCTCAATCAGCGCGAGTATTTCCATCAAGCCCAGCGGAGACTTTGGCGAAACCGACAATTGCAGCACGCTGGCCATAAACGCGAGTTGCACCGTGAACGTAACCTTCACCCCAACGATCGTCGGCGCTGTGAGCGGAGCCATCACCATCACCGACAACGCCGCGAACTCGCCGCAGATCGTCAGTCTCACCGGCACCGGAGAAGCGCCCATCACCTTCGCTCCGACGACTCTGGCATTCGGCACAGTGGCTGTCGGCAACAGCAGCACCAAAACTCTAACCATCACCAACAATCAGAACAAGACGTTAAATTTCACCTACTCCGCCAGTGGAAACTACACCGCTGGAGGAACCGGAACGACGTGCGGGACGAGCCTTACAGCCGGAACAAAATGCACCCTCGCCGTCACCTTCACGCCGCTGGCGAAAGCCACGATCAACGGTGTGCTCACAATTACCGATGACGCCGCCTTCAGTCCGCAGGAAGTCGCGCTCACCGGCAAGAGCGCCACCGGATCGGCGCCGCTGTTAAAGATCACTCCGGCCAGCGTCTCGTTCACCAGCCAGGCCGTTGGCACCGCAAGCGCCATCAAGACGGTGAGTGTAAAAAACAGCAGCGCCAGTTCTTTGACAATTTCTTCCGTGACCGCCAGCGGCGATTTCACCGCGACGGGTTGCACCGGAGCGTTGGCTGCGGGCGCGACCTGCACCCTCAGCCTCACCTTCACGCCTTCCATCAGCGGATCCATCAAGGGAGCCGTCACCATCTCGGATAACGCCACTATCGATCAGCAGGTCTTCAGCGTCTCCGGTACGGCGGTCCTTCCCGTGATCATGTCTCCCACCAGCCTCACTTTCTCGGCGCAACCCGTGGCGACAACAAGCGCCGCACAGACGATTACCCTCACAAACAATGAAAATGTCGCGCTCACTCTTAACACCCTCGCGGCCAGCGGAGATTTCTCTGCCGTCCCAGGCGGCGCCGATCCCTGCGGTGCAAGCGTCGCTGCCGGCGCCACGTGCACGTTCAATGTGACGTTCACTCCCAGCGCCACCGGAAGCATCAAAGGCGCCGTCACCGTCACCGATAGCGCCAGCAACAGTCCTCAGACGTTGAAGCTGACAGGAACTGGTCAAAACTAATGCCCATGTGCAGCCTGAGTGTGCTCCGTATGGAGATTGCTCACATGGTCCCCCCACGGAAGTGGACTAGCGTGGACGCGCTACGCAGAGTATTTTCATAATTGGGAAGTAGAGTCGCCAGCAATGTTGCTGAATAAAGTTCGGTGCACACCGCCGGAACGGGCTGAATGTGTTGTATAAGTACTTTTATTATCAATTAGTTCCGTAGCGCTTGATGCGGAAATACTGGAAGTATTTATTATTAACAAAAACAGTGTAGATTTGGACGCATTCATGCTGTATAAAGGTGTTCCTCCTCTGGGGCCCAGGGCGAGAATGTCTTGTTTGAGGAGCGTTTGTGATCGACGGTGATCTGAACAACGCAGCAAGAACAAAGCGTAGACAGAGCAGACGGACTGGGTATCGTCGTCGTTTACGCATGCAGCGGCTCCTGCTCGCAGTCGTCGTCGGCTCTGTGTTTGCTGGCGCTTGCTGGCTGGGTGCGCACCTGAGTTCTCCGGCGCGCTCTTCGCGCAACGCTGCGGAGTTGCCCCAATCCAGCTGGTTTCACAGCAACGCCCACAAAAACCTCGCCGCCATGGCGGCGCAGTCCGCCAAGCCCAAGAGAAATCTCGTCGCGAGTTCCGATGTCTACCCTTACTCGGTGGTGCCCGGCGGATTGAAGCGTGCTGAGGATCTCCGCAAAGCGGCATCGCAAGACGCTGTGGTTCGCAGCCATTATTCCCATTTCGATTTCGATCATGCCCGGCTGGTGCGCGTCGCCGAAGCCCGCGAAGTGTATGTGTCCTATCGCATTCGCAACACCGTTTACTGGACCAAGAAAAAAGTTCGCCTCCATGTCGGGGAGTTGCTGTTGACCGACGGCACAACCACGGCTCGCGCCCATTGTGGCAACCAGATTTCCGATGTCGCCAAGCCCGACATTTCCGACGAAGAGCCCGACGAGGATGTTCTCAACGATCCCATCCCGGCGGTGGAATCGCCGTACGCTCCGATCCACCCCGTCATTGCCTCGGCCGACTTGCCTGACGGCCAACCCGTGGGCCCGCAGCTTTTCGCCGGCGGATTCATTTTTCCCTATGTGCCCTATGGTGTGCCGCTTCCTGGCGGACGCTGCCCGGTCAACGACACCGTCGCTAACGGCCACTGCCAACCCCATCACAAATCGCCCGTCATTCCCGAACCTTCCACCTTGTTGTTGATTTTCCCCGGACTGGCGATGATCGCCTGGCGTTATCGCCGCACCACCCGCCCCATCGCAGCGTAAGCGCAAGAGCTCCTCTGTGCTCTACATCCGTGGCTTCCCCAGTGTTCCTCCGTGCCCCCATGGTGAAGCCTTTTTTCTCATCGACCACGACATTCTCCGCGTAAACGGATTACACTTTCCCTGCGCCCACACAAGTTTTTCTAAGCGTAGGATGCACCCAGCATGATCTGGCGATATCTCATCGAAGGTCCGTGGATCGTTCTCATCGCCTACTGGTGGGCCAGCGCGTTGAAGACGCGCCGCACCGTCCGCCGCGAACCCTTCGCCTCGCGCTACGGCATCCTCCTGCTGGAAGTTGTCGGTTTTGTCCTGCTCTTCATGAATAGCGAAAGCGGAGAGCTCGCCCTCGACTCCAAGATCGGTTTTCTAGGCCACCACATTTTTCCCCAGTCCGACGCCCTGGCCGCAGCCGCCGTAGCCGTGACCTGGATCGGCATCGCGCTCGCTCTCTGGGCGCGTTGGCATCTCGGCCAGTATTGGAGCGCCCGCGTCACCATCAAAGATGACCACCAGTTGATCCGCACCGGACCGTACGCCTATTTCCGCCATCCCATTTATTCCGGATTCGATCTGGCCGCCGTCGGCGGAGTGCTCGCCATCGACCGCTGGCGCTGCGTCGTCGGAGTCGTCTTGATCGTCGCCGGCTATTGGATCAAGGCAAGAAGAGAAGAGTCCATGCTGAACGCGCAATTCGGCCCCGCCTTCGAAGAGCATTGCCGCCACACCGGCTTCTTGCTGCCGAAGTTCTAGGGAAACTCTGAATTAAGTCCCGGTTTCCCCTGTGCCTCCCTGTGTACCCTGTGGTTTATGCTTTCTGCCGACACTGAATCGGAGTTTTCCTAGCGAGGGGCAAAGACTTCCAAAACCTGGGCGCTATGCAAATGATTGCCACACGCCGCCGCCCGCTTCTGTCTTGCTTTTCCGCCGCTCCCCAGTCATCATTAACGATTGTCTGGAGGGGGCAGGGAATGAGTCGTTTTTGGGGAATCTCAGTACTTGCCGTTGGGGCTGCGTTCTTGGTTGGATTGGGAGCGGCTTCCAGTCCGGCTTTTGCTCAAGCACGAACCGAGTCCGTTTATAACGGACGCCGCATCCTCATCCCCGATTCCAGCATTCCCCGGCCCGGACGCCATCACACCAATTACTTCTTTGTCGACACCGACGTCCCGAACCAAAGCGGCCCGCCCTCCGGCGTGGAAACTCCGGGATCGCTGGCCTGCGTCTACCAGTTGGTGACAGGCCCCGCAGGTTGTCCGGTCGCAACCAGCACAACTCTGCCGACTGGAGGTTGGGGCGCCATCGCCATCGTCGATGCCGGCGATTATCCGACCGCGGCCGCCGATCTGGCCGCGTTCGACACTTACTACGGCATTCCCGCCGCCGACCTCACGGTGACGTGGCCCGGCGGCAAGACGAAGAAGCCTCCCGTGTATTCGGATTGGGAAGTGGAGGAGGCTCTGGATATCGAGTGGGCGCACGCCATGGCGCCGCAGGCCAAGCTCTTCCTGGTGGAATCGGTGCAGGTCAATACCGACCCGACTTGGGCTGCCGTCCAGCTCGCGGCGAAACTCGTGGCCAAGAATGGTGGCGGCGTCGTCAGCATGAGTTGGGGTGATCCCGAAGTGAAGTTAGAGACCAGATGGGACAAATTCTTCACCACCCCCGGAGTCGTCTACTTCGCAGCGTCCGGCGATTCGGGAATCGGCGTCGACATTTATCCCGGCGCGTCTCCCAACGTCGTCTCGGTCGGAGGCACGTCGTTCAACCGCGACAGCAACGGAAATTTCGTGAGCGAGGTGTATGGCGGCGGCGGTGGCGATACCAGTCCGTACGAGCCCATCCCAAGCTACCAGAGCGGCATCGCCAGCATTGTCGGCACCCACCGCGGATATCCCGATGTCGCGTCCGATTTCTGCTGCGCCCCCATTTACCTTCGGGGCGGTTGGCTCGGGGTCGGAGGCACAAGTTGGGCCTCGCCGACCTTTGCCGGCATCGTGAACGCCGCCGCCAACAAGCAGCAGTCGACGGCGGACGAACTCACCTGGATCTACGGCGAGTTGGCGAATCCGTCTGAATACGCCGCCGATTTTTTCGACATCACGAAAGGTGCCAGCCAGTGCGGCGTGGGCTGGGATTTCTGCGCCGGCATCGGCTCGCCCCGAACCTATGCCGGCAAGTGATCCGCGGCTTCGCGGTGGTGGCTTGCCTAGGGAAACTCTGATTATCTCCCGGTTTCCTCCGGTCACCCCCGTGTACCCTGTGGTTTAGGCTTTCTGCCGACACTGAATCAGTGCTTCCCTGGCCTAGTGTCGAACTGGGAAACGGGCCGCGAAATCTCGTGCCCGCGGCTTTCCTGTGATCTAGCATAATGGATTGACAGCTTTTGCCCGCGAGAGTGCGCCCGCTTTCCGAATCGGCCGTTTCTCGCGGCAGGCCATCGTTGCCATCGGACTCCATGGAAACGTCGGAAAAAACACAAAGCGCCATTCGACGCAGCACGCGACTGCCACTGGAAATTCCTGTGCTGGTGACCAGCCTCGATCCCGGCCTGCGTTTCTTCGAGCAGTGCAACACCACCATTGTGAATGCGCATGGATGTGGAGTGGTTTCCCCCCGCGCCATCGTGAAGGGCGTTCAGGTGCGGCTGGAGATGGTTTCCGCCAAGCGCCACACCACGGCCTGGGTGAGGGAAGTCGTGTCGCTCACCGACGATCCCGAGAGCTGGCTGATTGGGCTGGAACTTGAAGTGCCGGGTAACTTCTGGGGAATCGACTATGCGCCCACGGATTGGAAAATTGACGATTGGAAGATTGAGGGGACATTGTCCGGCGTGGAGCCGAGGTTGGTCCAACCGCCGGCATCAGCGCTGGCTCGCTCGCGCCGCTGGTCGCTGACCGACATCAGCGCGGGAGCCTGCTACCTGGAGACCGCGGAGCCGCTTCCCGCCGGTAGTCCAGTTCTGCTGAGCATTCGGGCAGCGGAAACGGAGTCCCTGCTGGAAGGAATCGTGCGCGTTTCGCATCCCCGCACCGGAATGGGAGTCGAGTTCACGGAGGCTCTAACCTACGATCGAAGGACCCTGGTCGAGGAGCTCATCGCCCGGCTGAAGAGCAGTCGCGAGGTTCCGAAGATTTTTGTTGGACGAAAAGAAGAACCGACACAAGGCTCGATCGGTGAGGTGCCAGGCGAGGGGAACAATGATGGGATGGGCGTTGGGCGACTGGCCCCGAATCCTCCGGGAGACGCTGTACGGAATGACGAATTGTCCGATGCGCTCCTGCAACTGATCCGCGAGGGCCCGTCGCTGGCCCCAGAGCAATTTCTGAATGATCTTCGGGCGCAGCGGCTGGGCAGGCGCCGCGACCCGAGAATGGATCTGGCGGTACCGGTGCTGCTCACCGGAACCGACGTCGGCGGTCGTCCGCTGGATCAGAGAGTCGTTACGGTCAATGTCAGCAGGCGCGGGGCGAAATTGCAGGGCATCCACGGATTGCTCAATCCTCGCGACAAGATTTTTCTCGCCCGCGCTCACCACAAGGAACAGTTTCAAGTTGCCTGGGTGGGTGCGGAGGACACTCCCGGGGAGGGCCAGATCGGAGTGGCTGCGGTCGATCCGAATACTTCGTTCTGGAGCGATGTGCTCGAAACCACTGCGCCGTCCTCGCTCGACGCTCCCAGCGAAGAAGAAAGCGGCACGGCGGCCTACGAGGGAAACTCTGATTAGGACCCGGTTTACCCCGTGCACCCCCGTATACCCTGCGGTTCATGCTCTCTGCCGATACTGAATCAGAGTTTCCCTAACAGCAGCACCATCGGTAACAAAAGTGATACACTCCCCCGCCAGAGGGATTAGTGCCGGACGAATCTGTGAAACCCGAAATGACCAACGAACGCGATCAAGCACTCGGAATGGGCGCGAAAATTACGCGTCGCGATTTCCTGAACGGCGTCGCTCTCACCGTCGGAGCCGCCGCGATTCCTCCCGAGATGTGGGCGGCGGCCGCGGCCGATCTCGAAGCGCAGGACGCGCCCGGCTATTATCCCCCCGCCAAGACTGGCCTGCGCGGAAGCCATGTCGGGTCGTTCGAGACCATGCACAAGGTCCGCAACGGCGATTTTTGGGAGAGCGCTCCCAAGCCCGTCGATACGGGTGAATCCTACGATCTGGTCGTCGTCGGCGGAGGCATCAGCGGATTGGCTGCGGCCCACTTTTTTCGCAAGGCCGCGGGCGATAAAGCGCGCATCCTGATTCTCGAGAACCACGACGATTTTGGAGGTCACGCCAAACGCAACGAATTCCGCGCCGGCAGCCGCACGATTCTAGGGTTCGGCGGCACGTTTTCCATTGAAAGCCCCGCGCCCTACAGCGCGGTCGCGAAGGGATTGATCGACGAACTCGGCATCGATGTGCCTTCGTACCACAAATACGCCGACGAAGATCTCTATCGTTCGCTCGGCCTGAAGCCGCGAATTTTTTTCGATAAGGAAACCTTCGGAGCCGACAAACTAGTCTTGAACGCGGTGCATTTTGCTGGCGGCGATGAGAGCGGCCTTCGCAAAGGAGCCGCACAAGCGCGCTTGCAGGAATTTCTGAAAGACGCTCCCCTATCGCCGAAAGCCAAGGAAGATTTTCAACGCCTTCTCACGGAAGAAAAGGACTATTTCCCCGGACTCAGCTCCGCCGAAAAAAAAGCGCGCCTGGCCCGCGTCAGCTACGCGAACTACCTGACCGGCACGCTAGGTGTGAGCGATGAAATCGTGAAATTGCTCCAGGCCTTTCCGCACGGACTGTTCGGCGTCGGCATTGATGCGGTCGCCGCGCAGGACGCGTGGGGCCTGGGCTTGCCGGGATTCGGCGGCCTCAAACTCGATCCCGCGCCGGGCAAGGGCATGAATCGCGATTGCATTCGCAACGATGAAGCCGAAGAATACTTTTTTCATTTTCCCGACGGCAACGCTTCCATCGCGCGCCTGCTGGTGCGCAAGCTGATCCCCGCCGCGATCCCGGGAAACTCGGCCACCGACGTGGTGCTCGCAAAAGCCAATTACGCGAAGCTCGACAACTCCTCTTCCGCGACGCGCATCCGCCTGAACAGCACCGTGGTCAAGGTCAATCACATTTACGGTACGGGCGGCGATCCTGCATCGGCAAAAGAAGTGGAGGTCAGCTACTTCACCGAGGGCAAGCTCAAGACGGTGCGCGCCGCCAACTGCATCCTGGCCTGCTGGCATGTGGTGATTCCCTACATCGCGCAGGAATTGCCGGATGCGCAGAAAGAGGCGCTCGCTTCCGCGCAAAAGGTTCCGCTGCTCTACACCAACGTCCTGCTGCGCAACTGGAGCGCCCTCCAAAAGCTGGGCGCGAGCGGAATTTATGCGCCAGGCATGTATCACACCAGCGTCAACCTCGATCTTCCGGTCAGCATCGGCGGCTACGAATGCACGAAGAAGCCGGACGAGCCGATCGTGGTCCACATGATGAAGGCAGCCTGCAAGCCCGGACTCCCCGCGCGCGAGCAGCACAAGATGGGCCGCATCCAGCTCTATTCGACGCCATTTGAAACCTACGAGCGCAACATCCGCGACCAACTTGCGCGAATGCTCGCTCCCGGCGGCTTCGACCCGGCGCGCGACATCCTGGAAATCACCGTTAACCGCTGGCCGCACGGCTACGCCTACGAATACAATTCGCTGTTCGACCCGTTCTGGCTCGATGGCAGCGAGACGCCATGTCAAGTCGCGCGCCAACCGTTCGGCCGCCTCGCAATCGCCAACGCCGACGCAGACGCCTACGCGTACACCGACTGCGCCATCGATCAGGGCTATCGCGCCGTGCAGGAGTTAAAGAAGATTTAGTGTGGCTCTGACTAAGTGCTTGGGGTTCCTTCGTGCACCTTCGTGTCCTCCGTGTCCTCCGTGGTTTATGCTTTCTGCCGACACTGACTCAGAGTTTTCCCAGGGAGATTTCCAATGCCAAAGCGATCGATGACTCCGAAACGCCCCGCGAAACAACAGCCGAAAGCCGACCGTCCGTTTGCGCCCGGCTACGGCATCGTTGCAGAAAATGAAGGCAAGGGCCTGCTTCCGTGGGCTTGGGTCGCCAAAAAGATGAACCACTGCCGCACCTTCTGGCTGGCCACGATCCATACCGGACCCTCTTCAGATCGCGGCCGTCCACATGTCATGCCCGTGTGGGGAGTGTGGGTCGACGACGCTTTCCACTTTTCGACCGGACGTAAATCCCGCAAAGGCCAAAACCTCGCGGCCAATCCCGCCTGCACGATCACGAACGACCACGGCGAAGAAGCCGTGATCGTGGAAGGCTCCGCCGAGGAAGTCAAAGACCCAGCCGCGTTGGAGCGTATCGCCGCCGCCTACCTGAAAAAATACAAGATGGATCCGCGCGGCATGAACGAGCCAATCTTCACCGTGCGCCCGAAGACGGTGTTTGGATTCATCGAAAAAAGTTTCCCAAAGTCGGCGACGAGATGGAGATTGTCGGCTCCTTAATTGGTGATTCTTAACCCAAACGCATCTTTCGCGCCGACAAATGCGCTCCCGTCAGCAGCAGCATTCCCGACAAAAACGCCCAAAACATCAGGCTCACCGAGATCGCGAACGGCCCGTACACTTCCGCAAAATTCAGCCGCGGCAACGCGAAGATGTAAACGTACTTCAGCGCCTCCGAGAGCAGTCCCATGATCACCGCCGCCGGCAGAACTCCCCGAGCCGGAACCTTCCCGTTCGGCAATAGCCAGTAGACAAGAAAAAAGATGGCGATGCTCGCCAGAATCGAAAAGACCTTCATCGTCACAAAGCCCACCAGTTGTATGTACCACGCGCCGTAACCATGCAGTGCGCTCGTCAATATCGCCACGTTTCCCGCCGTCAATCCCACCGAGAGCAGAGCGAGCGATCCGCAGGCAAATACCAACCCGAGCGACATCAGCTGATTTCGAAAGTAAGACCGGTTGTTGCGAAATCCCCAGACGCGGTTCAGCGCGACTTCGAGCGGAAGAAAAATTCCCGTGGAAGTAATCAGCAGCATGGCCAGCGAAAATACCTGCGCGCGGTGATGCTCGCCGACCAGCGCATTCAGATTCCGTATCACGAATTCCTGTCCCGTCGGAATATAGTCGCGCAGCAGGTTCTCGACGACTCCATACATCACGCGGGAATGAAAAACGTAGCGGATCAGCGTCATCAGCAACAACAGAAACGGAAAAAAAGAAAGAATGGCATTAGCGGCGACCGAGAAAGCAAACGTATGGACCTCGGTCCGAAGCAAATAACGCGCCGTGGAGCGCAATACGCCTTCCGTCGGCGCTGCCCGAAATTCAGACGCGCCGTCCTTGTCGGATAGTTCGATAGGGGTCAGCGAAGACACGGTTTCTCAAATCTTATCAAACACTTGCGGCAAGACGTTGAAGTTGTGCCGTCGGGCGTCCAGCGCCGCGTTTCGTTTCGCATGAATCCAGCGGTCATATTCGCTGCGCTTTTATTTCGGGCTTCCAGGCATTTTTCCAACTTCTCTCTTGCCAACTGGCATCTTCCTGCTATTATCTGGTGCTTCGCTCACCGGAGACGGTTGGCGAAGCTGTAACAGGATTGACGTTTCTGTGTCGGCAGTCGGATATCGCGCCTTCGTTTTCGCGGCTCCTCGGAATTTCGTCACGGGCAACCGTCGATGAAATGTGTGGGAGCCGTTTCTGTTGGAGCGATGCCGCGCCACCGCAGCGGCGACAGTACAACAATTCTTGCGTCCGTTCGAGGGGTTGCGCGGTTGCGTGTGCCGTGAATGTCAGGGCACAAGGAACCGGGCAAACAAAAAAGCGCCGCAAGAATAATTCATTGGGGAGAGGCGAAAGGAGTACTTTGTGAGAGAGAAGGGGACTGTGAAGTGGTTCAACGGGGCGAAGGGATACGGGTTCATCCAGCGCTCCACCGGCGAGGATGTCTTCGTGCATTTCTCCGCCATCCAGGAGAACGGCTACCGCTCGCTGAACGAAGGCGAGACTGTCGAGTTCGACTTGCTCAAAGGCCCGAAGGGCTTCCAAGCGGGCAACGTAGTTCGCGCGGCATAAATTTTCTCCAACCAGTTCGCAAACCCTCTCGGATCGTCGAGAGGGTTTTTTATTGCAGCGCCAGTGTGGCGCGGGCGCCCTCGCCCGCGAAATGCCGAAAGCAAATCGGGCGGGCTGCCCCATCCTTGCGCGTTGTTTGCGCAAGGGGGGGGAACCACGTCCCGGCGGGGAGGTACCACGTAACTGGCCCCGCTCGAATTGCCCACCCCTCTCTGACTCTTCTGAAGCGTAGATCTTCGGGTTCCTTCGCCGCCGTGGAAGCAGCCCGAAAAACTGCCCCCGGACCCCAAACCGGCATGCAATAATTACAGTATAAATAGTAGGCTATTGTGTCTGTTTTTCCACAAACTGCCATAGCACTATCAACCACTTAGAACGAAGCAAGCCCATTTTTACTGACCAAGAGTCACTGCAAACGGCCGCACGAGCCTCTAACTTTCGCTTTTTATACGCCTCGACTACCCTCAGTATGTACGTACAAATGTGCCATGTTCCACATGGAACGTTGTACGTACAATCAGGCGCCGCCTGACATTATTTTTCCACCGTCTTAATATCCAGACTCCTCCACAAATACCAACAGGCAATCGAGCGATACGGAGCCCACGGCTTTGCGATCTTCTCCATCACCGCAGGCTTCGGCCACTTGCGTTTCTTGTAGTGCTTCTTGATCGCCGCCTGCACTCCGTAATCGCCGGTCGGCAAAATATCCGGACGCCGCAGCGTGAACATCAGGAACATGTGCGCCGTCCAAACGCCAACTCCTTTGACCTGCGTGAGATGCGCGATCACTTCGTCTTCCGGCAATTCCGGCAAGCGCTCGAACTCCATCAGGCCAGCCTTGGTCTTCTCGGCGAGATCGCGGAGATACGCGGTCTTCTGCCGCGACAGCCCCACGCCGCGCATCTGCGCATCGGTCAGCTTCAGAATTCCCAACGGCGTGAGAGGATCTCCTGCAAGCGCCGTGAAGCGATCAAAAATAGTCGCAGCCGCCTTGCCATTCAACTGCTGATACAGGATCGATTCCGCCAGCGCATGAAACGTAGGTTCGCCGAATTCCAAACGGCAGGGGCCGATGCGCGCAATGATGTCGGCCAGGATGGGGTCCGATTTCTTCAAGTGCAGGATGGCCTTGCGGTGGCTGACCGCTTTGTCTTGGGCGTTATCTCTGGCCACAGTTCTCCTCCTCAGCGCAAACGCGAAGAGTCTACCACTGGGGCGAATTAAAAGCGAATCACAAAGTGAATCGGGTGACGTAAATACACAGTAGTTTGACGTCACCACTCTGAGGAATTTGTCAGCTACTTACCGATCAAATCACCTAAGTCTTTGACGAATAAAGACTTTACGAGCAAGTCCTTATTTCTCAAAGACCTGGCGGAAATCATCCCCTAAGTCTTTGATTTCAAAAGACCGCACCTAGAGGGGTCTAACTCCACAAGCGTCAATCGTCCTCTAAGACAGAACTTTCCCTCTGCTCAAAAAATCGCTGCCTGAAGTTTCGTCTTAGTCGTTCAAGATGGGAAATGGAAATGAACATCGTGCCGCGACGCAACCGGCGTTCCGTCCAGCGTTGCAGGTTGGTAGTGCCAGCGGCGAAGAGTAGCCTCGATCTTTTCGTCGATCCCATGGCCGATCGCCTGGACAACTTTGGTTTCGACGACATTGCCTTGCGAATCGATGGTGACTTCAATGACAACATCGCCCACCAGGTCGCGAGGAAGCGCGGCGCGGTCCACGGGAGGGTTTGGGTATACGGTCGGATAGGCAACGTGAACCTCATGTCCAGTGATCGGACCGTCAATCATAGTGCCGAGCGGAGATCCGGCGCGGGAGTTGCGGTCGCTAGCTTCGGCGTCGGCCAGAAGTTGAGGCTCGGGTGCAGGCTTCGGCGGCTGGAACTGCAGGCGTGGCTTGATTGTCCGTGTCGGGAAAAGCAACTTAGCCGCGTCTGGATGCGCGGTATCGTTCGGGGGCGTTGAGGGGAAGTAAACCAGCTTGTAGGTGTGTGCGCCGTCGCCATGGGCAATCCAGGCGGGGCCGAGATCGTTGATTCGGGGATGGTGGAACACAACCGCAGCCAAGACAGCCAGATGCGCTGCTACCGACACTCCCACGGCGCGATGGCGCCGACTGGCCGTACTCGTGGGCTGGAGACCGGTAAACACGTCACCTTCCAGTCTACTGGATCGATGAGCTGTCGGGAGAAAAGGTTTCTTGGAGCGGACTTATGCGGCCACCCGCCAATCGCATTCCGGCAGTGAGTCCTGCGCCCGCCCCGCTTACTTGCCCGCTTGTTGCTCAGCCATGTCGCCGATCACGGGGAGTTTGAACATTTGTCCCTGGTAGGCTTTGAGCACCAGAATCAGCCAGATGACAAATCCGGCGAGGCTAAACAGCGGCCACAGCAAGACGGTTGCCCACCCTAGGAATGGGATGTGGGCGATGAATGACAAGCCGATCCAGAGTACGGTCCACGCGACTGCAAAAAAGAGGCATTGAAAGGCATGGAAGCGGATGAAGCGCTTCTTGTTGAATGGCTCCACTACGAGGAACACGATCGCCGGAATGATGGTCAAATAAGCCAGTGCGCCGGCCACGTTATCGGTGAGTCCAACGGCCGCGGGCGCTGCGGCGCCTTGTCCGGCTCCGGCAGCGCACTTCGGGCAAGTTGTTCCATCGGCGATCGGGGTTCCACAACTTGGACAAAAAGCCACGGGGCCTCCTTTGAGATGAATGGCACCTTAGCAGAACGGCCGCCGGCGTGCAATGGCGAGGGATGGATTCTGGGGGTCGCGGGTTTCTCCGCCTTTCTTGCCGGGGGGACGGCCATCGTCTTTGCCCGACGGCCCGGTTGCCACTATTCTTTAACGGTGGAATCCTAATCGGTTGGAGTGAGAATTTCGCGCTCGTTGTTTTCGTCCCTTGAAAGGCATTCATGATCACAGTTGTTTCGGGACTGCCGCGTTCGGGCACATCGCTGATGATGCAGATGCTCGATGCGGGCGGGTTGCCCGTTCTCTCCGACGGCGAACGTAAGCCTGACACCGACAACCCCAAAGGCTATCTCGAGTGGGAGCGGATCAAGCAACTCCCGAAAGATCCCAATTTGATCGCGGAGGCAGAGGGCAAGGTTGTGAAGGTCATCTCGCAACTGTTACTGCTGTTGCCTGCCGGCCGCGAGTACCGCATCATTTTGATGCAGCGTCCGCTCTCCGAGGTGTTGAAGTCGCAGGACGAAATGCTGCGCCGCCGCGGCAATGCGGAATCGATCGGCAATACCTCCGCGATCGAAGAGGCTTTTCAGCGCCACTTAATCGAGGTGAATCAGTGGCTGGCGGGAAAATCGAACGTAAAGGTCGCACGCGTGCATTATCATCGCGTTTTGCGCGAGCCGAAACCGGTGGCCGAAGAAGTGGCCGCATTCCTGGGGACGCCCCTCGACATCGAAGCCATGGTTCGGCAAGTGGATGGAAGCTTGTATCGCAATCGCCTGAAGTAGCGCAACAAGAAACCGGTGGCGAACTAGCCCGTCCGAACCGCCGGGAGCGCGAATCCGATCTTGCTGCGGCGTTTGGATGGCGGTTGCATCAGTCTTTTGATCACTTGGAGGATTTCTTGGATCGCGCCGTCATGCGCCTGGAGGTGGTCTTCCAAGTCCTCAATCTTGTCGGCGAGTTCTCTGTTTGCCGCGAGGATCTCCCGCAAGCGGACAAAGGCGCGCACCACGAAGACGCTCATTTTTACCGCTCGCTCCGTGTTGAGCACCGTCGCTACCATGATTGCGCCATGCTCGGTGAAAGCGTAAGGAAGCGAGCGTCGGCCGCCGCTTCCTTTTTTTGAGGTTGCAAATTGCAACCTCAAAGCGGTGAACTCACGGCGAGTGCTCTGGAACATGAAATCGGAAGGAAATCGCTCCCGATTGCGGTTCACTTGTTGGTTGAGCCGTTTGACGGGAACTCCGTAGATCTCGGCAAGCGCCGTATCGAGGATAATTTTCTGACTGCGTAGAATCGTGATTCGAGATTCAATCGGGACTACGGTTGCGCGTCGAATCGTTGGTCGTTGCTGCGTTCGTGTTTTCGGTGAAGATGCTGGCATGGCGGGATCATACCGCTCATAACCATCGCGAGGCTGTGACCAACGAACCGTCTGAATGTGACGAATCCGAACCTCGGCTGTATAGTGTTTTATCGAAGTGGCCAACTCTTGAGAAATCTATACCCGCTTCCGGGTCAGGTTCGTTGATCTTGCTGGCCTTCACAATGAAGCACAACCAAAATGGCCGGCCACTGCCTCTGGTTTTGCGGTTGCAAATTGCAACCTCAAACCCTAGTTTGCGCCGGGGATGGAATCGTCAGCGCCTGGTCTTTGTGATGTGGAAGTACCCCGAATCTTAAACGACTACGTGATGCTCACTTCCGTATACGTCCCGTAGACCTGCCGCAGGGCTTCGCAGATCTCGCCTACGGTGGCGTAGGCGCGGACCGCGTCAACGATGTATGGCATCGTGTTGACGTCGGAAATGTTGCCGTTGCTGCCCTCGGTCGGAGTCTTGGTGGCGGCCTGTTTCAGCGCCTCGAGCCGACGCTGAACTTCTTCATTCGAGCGGCGGGCGCGCAAGGCTCTTAGCTTTTTTCCCTGGGCGCGGGCTACCGATTCGCCGATATAAAGAATTTTCGGCGATTCTTCTTCAATGACGAAATCGTTCACGCCGACCGTGATCTTCTCGTTTGCCTCAACCGCGCGCTGATATTGGTAACTTGCTTCGGCGATCTCTTTCTGCGGATAACCGCGATCGATGGCTTTGACCATGCCGCCCATCTGGTCGAGTTTTTCGAAATAATCGAACGCGCCTTGCTCCATGTCGAGCGTCTGCTTCTCGACAAAATAGCTGCCGCCGAGGGGGTCGACAGTTTGGGCAACTCCCGACTCGAACGCGATGATCTGCTGCGTGCGCAGCGCGATGCGCGCGGCTTCAGCGGTGGGCAGGGCGAGGGCTTCGTCGTAGGCGTCGGTGTGCAGCGACTGCGTGCCTCCGAGGACGGCTGCCAGCGCCTGCAGGGCCACGCGCGCGATATTATTCATCGGTTGCTGCGCGGGCAGAGAGACTCCTGCGGTCTGCGTGTGGAAACGCATCAGGCGAGTGCGGTCGTTTTTCGCGCCGAAGCGATCTTTCATCAAGCGATACCAGATCTTGCGCGCGGCGCGGTACTTGGCGATCTCTTCAAAGAAGTCGTTGTGCGCGTTAAAGAAGAAGCTGAGACGAGGGCCGAAGTCGTCGACGTCAAGTCCGCGCCGACGCGCCCATTCGACGTATTCGACGCCGTCGTAGATGGTGAACGCGAGTTCCTGTAGCGCGGTCGACCCGGCTTCGCGAATGTGATAGCCGCTGATGGAGATAGTGTTGAATCGCGGCGTAAATTTAGCTCCGAATTCGAAAGTATCAATTACCAGCCGCATCGAAGGCGCGGGAGGGTAGATATATTCCTTCTGCGCGATGTATTCCTTGAGGATGTCGTTCTGGATGGTGCCGGAGATCCTCTTCCAATCCGCGCCCTGCTTCTCGGCGACGACCAGATACATGGCCCAGAGCACGCTGGCCGGTGAATTGATGGTCATCGATGTGGTGATTTTGTCGAGAGGGATGCCGTCGAAGAGAATCTCCATGTCTTCGAGTGAGTCGATGGCTACGCCGCACTTGCCGACTTCGCCTTCGCTGGCCAGGTCATCGGAGTCGTAGCCCATCAGCGTAGGCAGATCGAAAGCGACGGAAAGTCCGCCGCCACCGTGTTCCAGAAGGTACTTGTAGCGCTGGTTGGTTTCTTCGGGTGAGGCGAAGCCAGAAAACATGCGCATCGTCCACAACTTGCCGCGATAGCCAGTCGCGTGAATTCCGCGCGTGTATGGCGGTTGGCCGGGATAGCCGAGGTACTGTTCGTAGTTCCAGTCGGCGGGAAGATCGGCCTGGGTATAGAGGCGGCGGATCGGCGCGTTCGAGATTGTGCTGAAGCGGGCATGGCCGTGCTCGTCGAGGTTCGTGCCGGTGGGTGCTCCGATCGGCTTTTCGGGAGCCTTGTTGAGCGTGGGTGCCAGGGTCTTCTCGGCCCAATCTTTTTCCGAGCGGCTGGGATGGCGGGCGTCAAATAACTCGGAGATGGGGTTTTCGGCAACGGCCTTATGCGGATCGGCTTTTGACTTCTCTTCAGGCATTCAAGTTTCCCACTTTGCTTCACTATGAACTTGATGATAGAGGAGCAGTCGTCATGCTGCAAAAGACGTGACCGACCGAGTGGTTGGTCAAAGTCAAACTCTAAGCCTAAGTCAGACGCCCCAACCACACAGAAAGCGACTGAGCGCTTGACGCTTGTTTTCTCCGAACCCTATGCTGGGTCTTCCTTTAACGGAGGAAATCTGAAAGCTTTTCGACGGTTGTTACAGCGCACTCCGGTGTACGGTGCTTACAAGGCGGTTGGCCATTATCCCGACTATTGGTATTGGATCCTACGGGGTCGACCGCAGCGATCGCCGCACCTTTTAAAACAGAAAGTAGTACGCGCGTACGGCGAGAGGTTTGGGCTGAAGACCCTGGTCGAGACCGGAACTTACTACGGCGAAATGGTCGCGGCGATGAAGAGTCGCTTCGCGCGCATTTATTCCATTGAATTTGTTCCAGCTCTGGCCGAGCGGGCGAGACGCAAGTTCGCACGCGATCCGCACATTCGAATTTTCTGCGGAGACAGCCGCATCGTCATGCCCGAGGTGCTGGCATTGCTGACCGGCCCGACTCTGTTCTGGCTCGATGCCGGTTACTACAGTTGGGTGGGGATGCAACCAGATAAGCAGCGCCTTTCGGCGGAACTGGAGATGATTCTGAGCCATCCCTACCCGCACGTCGTCCTGCTTGACGATGCCCGCGGACTGACGGGACAGGACGGGGTTCCTTCTGTCGGCGATGTGACCTCTTATGTGGAGTCGAAGTTTCCGCAGCGAACGGTAGAAGTGGAGTATGACATCATGCGCATCACGCTCCGAAAATAGCGGACGCTTCCAGATAGGCGGAAAGCACCTTTCAACAGTAAGGTGGGCCGTCCGAAGACGGCCCGTTGAGAGTCGCGGCTCAGAATACGTCGCGGACGGTTCGGTTGACCAGTCCTATGGTGTTGTTGAGCGATTCGCCGCTGGCGTAGCCGAAAGTCACGGATTGGTCGGCCAGGGTGATTGTTTCCGAAGTCAGCACGGTGGAATTGCCCGCCTCGGCGATCTGCACCAGATAAACGCCAGCAGGTACGGGGATGAAGGCCTGCGCACCCCGATTTGCCGAGACCGTGAAGGTCTGGGGAGTCTTGACATCCAATTGGGTCAGCGTGACCTGCAATGCGGGAGCATCGGCAGAATTGACCAAAACGAAGCGCGCATTTCCAGGCGCCACGGGCACCAGGTCTTCGGTAAAGAGCAGCAGCGCGGGTTGCGTGCTGCTGATCGCGGCCACGGCGGCGATGCTCTGTCCCGGTGTCAAAGTTACCTGCGAGTCGAGAACGGCTGCGTTGGTGCAGGGCGCCAGCGTGTTGGCCAGGCTGATCTGCACGGTGTAGGTTCCAGCGGCGAGAGTGTACGGAGCGCTCGTGTTGCCGAACGTGAGCGAATGGGTCACGCAAGATTTGCCGTCGATCAGAACGTCGACCGGCAATTGCGGGTTGAGATTGTCGGCGAGATCGCGTCCTGGAACTGCGTGGACGACGTAGAGGTAAGCATTCTGGGCCAGGGCGGAGGCGCCGAGGGCGAGGAACAACGCTGCAAGTTGCAAAACAACACGGGTGCGAAGCTTCATAAGTCTCTCTCCTAGATTGTGTGAAAGTTCGGTGCTGATTTTTGGGGGAATGAACTGCCCATCGCGCAGGACGGCTGCGCCAGAGCGGTTCACAATACACTGCTGCGATCCCAATCCCGGAAGCTTAATCGCTTCGTTTAAATCAAACCCTGGCTTTAAATGGAAGTTGTCCCCGATTCAAAAAAAAGAATCGCAAAAAGGTTTGCCAGCGTCGGCGGTTCGAGGAGTGGTCTGCGGCAGTCTCTACGTCGATTCCTTTTTGCGCGCCAGTTCCCATGCCTTCGCATATTTCCACGAGACATAGACGGCGTGGTACAGGTGCAGCAGCAGGCCTTCGCGGCCGTCGAGGAATCCGAGACGGAAGATGTAGTTGTAGAAGAATGTAGCGAGCGGGCGCAGGACGATGTTGAATATGCTGAAGCTTCCATGGCCTTTTGCGAGGGCCATTTCCGCGCCGAGAGAGGAGTAGCGGTTCATGTGGTCGATGTAGTCGGCGAGGGTGGGGTAGGAGTGGTGGAGGAGGGCGCCTCGCAGCCGTCCCGATGTCAAGACGATTCCGCCTGACTTGTACTCTTGGACCTCTAATGTTTCGTGAACGGCTGTCTCTTTAAACTTGCCGGTACCTCGTCGGAACAGCCTCAACTTGCGGTCGGGCCAAAAGCCTCCGTACTTGATCCAGCGCCCAAGAAAGTAGTTCTTTCGGGACATCAGGAAACCGTTCACGAAGATCGGAGCCGAGGTGCCGTCGGGCAAGCTTTGCCGAAATTTGTCGCCTTGGGGCGGAAACTTAACCACCTGTTGAATGTCTCCGGCGAGTTCGTTGCTCACTTCCTCATCCGCATCTAGAGAAAGAATGTAATCGCCTTCCGCCTTGCCGATGGCCGAATTCTTCTGCGCGGCGTAGCCTTTCCATTCTTCGACGAAGACTTTCGCTCCGAAAGATTTTGCGATCTCGATCGTGTGGTCGGTCGAGCCGGAGTCGACAACGATGATTTCGCCTCTGCCGTCGGCTACCAGCAGTTGCACGCTGGCGAGAGTTCTCCCGAGGTTGGCTTCTTCGTTGTGGGTGATGATGACGACGGAGAGGATCACTGGGAGAGAATACGTGACCGGGAGCTTAGTTTAAAAGAAAAATGTCCGCAAAAGGAGAGCGCCGGGCGGGGCATGCCCGACGCTCTATCGCGATCGTTCCGGCCCTACTGTTGCGGTTGCGCCGGTGTGCTAGCCGGGGTTACCTGCTCCATCGGCCGCGGAGCTATGTGCGGAATATTCGGCGTCTGCGTGACCTGTCCTCGTTGGGCGTCGGCGATCAGGATTCCCGCATGATCGAGCAGAAGACCGATGGATCGGTCCAGTTCAACCTCGGATTTTTCGTACGCCGCCTTGGCGGAGACGAGCGTCGATTCGGCCTGGGTCATGGCCGCCTCATTCTGCAGTACCAGCGTCGATGTGGATGCTCCGAGCGTGTATTTCTTTTGCTCGGCGTCGAGCGACTGGCGCGCCAGATCGACCGCGGCCTGAGCGGAAGCGACACTGGCTCGATTCTGCTGCACGCCAAACTGCGCGTTCCGCACTTCGATGCGCACTTGGTTTTCAAGCTGTTGAACGCGCAGCTGCGCTTGCCGGTATTCCAATTCCGAGCGCACTTGCGTGGCCTGACCGGCCCGGTTGCGGAGCGGTATGTTGATCGTGATCCCCGCGCCCTTGTCGGGAGCCGTGGAATTGATGAGCTGGTTCAGGGTGCCGCCGTAGCCTGTAGTAGGAGAAACTGGGATTAATGTCTTGCCACCTGCTGCCGCGTTTGGCCCCGCACAAAATCCCTCGCCCTGCTCGACTAGCGGCTGATTGACGCAGAGGTTCGCTGGATTCTGCGATCCTCCCAGGCCCGCACCGCCATAGTAGGCAAACAGATCCACAGTGGGTAACAAGGCGCTGCGGATGGCCTTGTTGCTGATGTCGTCATTGGTCAGATTGATGCGCGCTTCCGCCAGTTCGGGACGATGGCTGAGCGCATCGTTCACTAGATCCTGGGTGGGAGTAATAGCTTCCTGCGCTGGTAATTCCATAGTGGAAGTTGGAATTACCTCGGCATCGGCCAATGCCGGGTCGACGAGCGAGCGGCTCAAGGCATTCTTCATCAGCAGTTGCTGCAATTGAAGATTGGTAAGCGCGACCGCCAGAGTTTGCTGATCGGAGGCAACCGTACTCTGCGCCCGAACTACTTCAATCGGCGCTAGGGTCCCGATTTCAACTTGTTTCTGGTTGTCACCGAGAGTCTTCTGGGCGAACGTCAGTTGCTCCTTTTGCACCCTCACGTTCTCGTAGGCATACACCAGATCCCAGTACATATATTCAATCTGATCGACCGTGGTGGTGATTTGCAGACGGAACGCTACGTCCGAGATTTCTCGATTGTTTTTGGCAATTCGAATGAAACGCGTGTTCGGAGCGAATCCAAAGCCCTGCAACAGGTGCTGCGTAAGCCGGAAATTGAAACTTGAGTTGAGTTGCGGACTCAATGTCGTGAAAGGCGCATCCCCAGTCGCCTGGCGAGTGTTGTTGAAACCCAGCGACAGATTGGTGCCCCAGGCGAACCCCTGTTGGTACGCAAAGTTTCCGGTGGAGGTGTTGATCGGAGATGCCGGACTGAAAGTGCTGGATGGGAGAATATTGTTGTGATCGATTTGCAGTGTGCCCGTAAGAACTGGGTCGAAGCTATTGATGAGTGGGCCGCTGCCGAAGGTCGATACGACGATGCCACCCGAACCCGCGCCCGCGCCGCCCGCTGCTACCGAGGTTCCGCCTTGTCCGGAGCCAACTTGCGCTCCCAGTCCCCCCACGCCTTCCCCGGGTGTGTTCTGCACGACGCCGCTATTTACGCCGAGAATTGCCGCCCCAGCTTTGGCGCGCCAGATGTCGGTGTCGGCAATGTTCAAGTTATAGCGGGCAATGGCGATGTCGAGATTGTTTTCGAGCGCCAGCGCCACTGCATCATTCATCGAAATGTAGAGCTTGCCGTCGTGCATGAGTTGGTCGATGCGCGGCGTGTTGGCCAGGTTTGGCGGCTCCACGTGGCGCGGAGTGTATGGGCCAATCGGGTCGGGGAAATGCGAGAGTGGTTTCGCGTATTCCTTCACGTCAAAGGGCTGCGACGATGACGGCATGGCCTTCTGCGCCGACGGCGCGCTCGGCACGGACGAAGCATCCTGCGCCCACCCGGCAGGGATCATCGAGGCGGCTAGGAAAAAGGCAGCAGTCCGCTGAAACGCAGTCAACAGTGTCGAACTTTGCATTCGCATCATCTCCATCGGTCAAACTATGAATCACTGCCATTAAGCGAAGCTAGGGATCAAACTCAAGCGCTCAGACGCGAGAGGACCCCATGGCACGCAGTTTCCCGGCACTCTGCTAATACGCAAAAGAACCGGCAAGAGTTCCTTTCAAGAGTTCCTTGCAATCCTTCCTCGTAACCCTTTGGGAAAGAAATGTTCTCATTGAGTCTAAGTGAAATAGTATAGCTGACGTACCTTGCGCTCTCTTGAAACAGCGGCGGTAAGACCTTGCAAACGCTTAAGATGATGCCCAAACCGGGTAGGACTCGAAACTCCAGTGCGTAATCTCAGGCTGCTCCTTTCATATGATGGCGCCGACTTTGCCGGCTGGCAGGTGCAGCCGGGCCGGGCGACTGTCCAAGGCTCGCTGGCCTCAGCTATTGGACGCTTGACCGGGGAAAATGTACTGCCCCAAGGCTCCGGTCGAACCGACGCGGGCGTGCATGCGCTGGCCCAGGTCGCGACCTTTGCGACAGAGTCGCCGATTCCACCGGAAAACTGGCTGAACGCGTTGAACGGTATTCTGCCCGCTTCGATCCGCGTGCTGGAGGTGACCGAGGCCGCGCCCGAGTTCCATGCGCGCAAGTCGGCGCGCGCCAAGACTTACCGCTATCGCATTCACCGCGCGGCCATCTGTCCGCCGTTTCTGGCGCGCTATGTGTGGCATTACCCCTATCCACTGGAGGAATCTGCGATGGTTGCGGCCGCGGGCGTGGTCGTCGGCAAGCACGATTTCACATCGTTCGCGGCGGTCGACCCCGAGCGGGTGGAACGAATGGCGGACCCGGAAAACCTTCACACCAGCAACGTCCGGAAGATCTTCTCCTCCAACTGGGCGCGCGAAGGCGAAGAATTGATCTATACGGTGCGCGGCAGCGGATTTCTTCATCACATGGTGCGGAACCTGGTTGGCACATTTCTGCAGATCGGGAAGGGAACCGTGAGCCTGGAAGATTTGCGCGGCATCCTTGACGCACGGGCGCGGTCGGCGGCCGGCCCCACCGCCCCCGCCAGGGGGTTGTATCTGGTCGAAGTGGAGTACTGACGCAGCTCTCTGGCGCGCCCGCGCCGTCCCGCGTACACTTCTTCGCAGATGGCCACCGACGTCGAATATGCCGTGTCCCGCATTGCCTCCGTAAACCCGGCGACGGGCGAAGTTCTGGGCGAACTCGACGGCGCTGGCCCGACCGAAGTGCGTGCGGCGGTAGCCCACGCGCGCGCCGCACAGCCGGCCTGGAATGCCTGGGGCATCCGCAATCGCGTGCGCGTATTGCGCCGCTTCCAGCAGATTCTGCTCGCGCATAAGGCCGACATCGCAAAGCGCATCACGCTGGAAGCGGGCAAGCCGCTGGTCGAAGCGCTGCTGACCGAGGTCTTAGTCGTGCTCGATGCGGCGCGGTTTCTGATCGACAACGCCTTCGCAATCCTGCGCGAAGAGAAGCTGCCGCACGGCAATCTGGCAATGAAGGCCAAGTCGGGGCGCATTCTGCACGAGCCCTATGGCGTCGTGGGAATCATATCGCCCTGGAATTATCCTTTCTCGATTCCGGCGACAGAAACCGTGGCGGCGCTGGTTGCGGGCAACGCGGTTGTGCTCAAACCCTCCGAGTTGACGCCGTTGATTGCGCTGGAATTGCAGGCCTTGCTGCGCGAGGCGGGTATTCCTAACGACGTTTTCCAGGTTCTTCCCGGGGACGGCGCGACCGGAGCGGCGCTGGTCGGAAGCGAAATCGACAAGCTGGTCTTCACGGGAAGCGTCGCGACCGGCCGGCGCATCGCGCAGATTGCCGCCGAACGCCTGTTACCGGTTGTGCTGGAACTCGGAGGCAAAGACCCCATGCTGGTGCTCGAGGACGCCGACATTGATGTTGCGTCAAGCGGCGCTGTCTGGGGAGCGTTCGTGAATGCCGGGCAGACTTGCCTGTCGGTCGAGCGCTGCTATGTGCACCAGAGCTTGTATCCGGCCTTCTTAGATGCGTGCTGCGAGAAGGCGCGCAAGCTGCGCGTCGGCAATGGCATGGATCCGGCGACCGAAATCGGCCCCATGATCCACGAGCGGCAAGTGCGCGTGGTGGAAGCACAGGTCGAGGATGCGCGGCAGCGTGGCGCGCGCGTGCTCGCCGGAGGCGCTCGGATGCGCGAGCTTGGTCCAACCTTTTTTGCGCCCACCGTGCTGGCGGACGTCGATCACGGCATGCGCGTAATGCGGGAAGAAACCTTTGGCCCAGTGCTGCCGATTGCGCCTTTCGCCGACGATGCCGAGGCGGTGCGCCTAGCCAACGATTCCGACTACGGACTCGCAGCCAGCGTTTGGACGCGCGATCGCTCCCGCGGCGAGCTCTTGGCTCGTCAGATCAATGCCGGCACGGTGATGGTGAACGATACGGTGTCGTGTTTCAGCATCAGCGAAGCTCCGCACGGCGGCGTGAAATCAAGCGGCTTGGGCCGCACGCATGGACGCTGGGGCCTGGAAGAAATGGTGCGCGTGAAATACGTTGACAGCGACCTGGTTCCACGCAGAAAAAAAATCTGGTGGTTCGGCTACGGTGGCGGACTCGCGGGCGAGATGGACGGCTTCCTTGACCTGCTGTACGCTCGGCCGCTGCGAGAGAAACTCAAGGCCGGAGTGCGCTCCGCGGGCGCGCTGTGGCGGAAAAAGCTGTAGGTATGGAGGTTCGTGGCGGCAGTCGCGGATGAAATAGAATGAGTTCATGTTCACGAAACTAGCCTCTCAATCCGACCTTCCCGGCCTTAATGAAGCCAAAGAGTTTCCCTGCGGCGGCAAGACCGTCTGCGTCGCCAACGTGAACGGCGAAATCAGCGCCATGGAAAACACCTGCCTGCATCGCGGTGGCCCGCTCGGCCAGGGCGTGATCTCGGGAGGGAAAGTGGTTTGCCCGTGGCACGGCTGGGAGTGGGACCCGAAGACGGGCGAAGCTGGGCCGCCAGGGGCGAAGGTGGCCGTGTATCCGGTAAAGATCGAGGGCGGGGATGTGCTGGTGGAGATGTAACTGGCGCCAGCTGCCTCTGGTGCCAAGAAACAAAGTTGTTTTCCGCCGATTGCCTAGAACTGAATCACATCCACTTCGGCGCTGTACTTGGGCGACGCGCCCCATCCCAACGAGGAATAGTCGTTGATCGCGGTGGTGATGTTGAAGGTGAAAGGGTTGTTCGGGTTGCCGCTGCGGTAGCCCGCTCCCACGATGCCGAAAGGGAAGGTGAGATCGGTGCCGGCGTTATTCCCCGGCGCGCCGTTTTCGTCCGCATACAAGATCTGTAAAAAGAGACGGTCGCCAAGCAGTTCCAGAACGCGTCCGGCGGAATTCGGCACTTGGGCGATGTTGCCGGCGAAGACGTAGGTTGTGGTTGGACCCGCGGTCACCACAGGAACGTAGTTTGGCCACTTTACATCCGTATAGTTCAGCAGATCGACTTCGTAATCGGTCAGTGGTCCCGACCCCAATTTCGGCGTTCCCATGTTTACAACCGAGAGATAACAGGAACCGCTGGCGAAGACAAGGCTCTTGGATGCCGCCACGTGCACCGGCACGAATGCGCCGTTCAGCGAAGGACTGACGGTGATGGACTGGCTGCCAACTTCGTCGATCCAGTTCAGTGTGCTAGCCGCTCCATCGGCACAGTCGGCGGCGACCAGGTACGTCGCGGCTCCAACGGGCGAGAGTAGGGTGATGGGGCCGCTGGTCAGATGCCAGTTCGCGAACGGCTCCGTGATACCCCCTTGTCCCTGGCTTCCTGTCATCCAAAAACCGAAGCCGACCACATACAGGTCATACGTCCCGACGTAAGAGCCGGATGTTTCGACCTTAGGCGCGGTGTGCGCCAGGATACGAATGGGGTCGCAGTTGGAGATCACTCCCTGGGCTGCAGAGAAGGTGAAGCTTCGGGATTTTGAGTTCTCGTCGGTCCATTTTAGGATGACGGACAAGCTATTGGAGCTTCCTAGCTGCGACAGGTAGACGCAGAGGAGATAGCTGGCGTCCGAGCCCGGAGCGGACAGAATGGCGGTTGCCGGCAGGGCTGCCGTCTGATTCGGGAACTCTTTGCGTATTTCGGTGATGGCAGCGCTGGCGTGAAGCGAACCCATGAGTGCGAGGATTAAGGTGATGGAAAAATTCTTCATCGGTCTTTCCTTTGGCCGTCAAGGCGGCCTGCGAAGCTGCGCCGATCTTTGCACCGATCCAGCCGCGCCACTAGTCTTCTATGGAGGCAACTACTTTCGTATCCCTTGCGGACCTGCCCGCGCGAAGAGGACTGTTCCTTTGACGTCGTCAGAGACTGGCAAATCTTACGATTGGTGCTTGACACGGCTGCGGGAACGGCTGGGCTGGAGATGTCAGCCGTGGGTTGCGCCCAGGGCCGATGCCGAAAACTAAGAGAAGGAACCTCGGCGGAGGCTGCGATTGAATCTGCCGGGCTTTGCCCGGCGGACAGACGTATGCGTCCGCCACTGTGTGCTTTTCTACCCGAGCAGTTTCACGAACTGGCCCGGCTGTCCTTCAAACCCCGGAAACACGGTTTTCAAATCCTTGTTCCCTAGGTACTGCGACACGACTTCGCTGAGCACCAGCCGGAAGTCTGTCGTCACCGCCAGATCGCGTCCTTCATACAGCTGCGATTGGTCGAGCCCCGGCCAGCGCCCATAGACTTTGCCGCCTTTTACCGGGCCTCCCAGGACGAACATCACGTTGGCGTGGCCGTGGTCGGTGCCGCGGTTTCCGTTTTCACGCGCCGTGCGGCCGAATTCGGACATCGTGACCACGACCGTGTCTTCTCCCAGATCGCCGAGGTCGGTCCAGAAGGCGGAGATCGATTGCGAGAAGTCTCCCAGCACGTTGGCGATCTGGCCCTCGGTGCTGCCTTCGTTGACGTGGTGGTCCCAGCCTCCTATGTCGGCGAAGGCCACTTGCACTCCCAGGTTCGCTTTGATCATTTGCGCTAATTGTTTCAGGCTGTCGCCGAAGCGGCCCTTGGGATAGTTGGCGTTGGCCGCCGGCGTGTAGTGCGCGGGGTCGGCAGCTTTCAACGTTTTGACTGCGTCGAAGGTTTCCTGGCCCGTGCCGTGGAGCACGCTGTCCACCGAGTGGTCGTACATGGCTTCGAAGCTGTTCGACATGGGGACGGCGTTGGGATTCTTTCCTCCTACAGAGAAATCGTTCAGATTATTGACCGCAACCGCTGGCTCTTTGCCGGAAAGAATCCGCGGCAGCGACGGCCCAAACGCGATGGCTCGGAAGGCCGACTTGTCTTTCCCTGCATTACTCGGAAGTTCCTGCAGTGCGCGGTTTAGCCAGCCGTCGTCGGTGATCTTTATGCCGGGCGTGCCGGATTCCATGTAGTCCTGCGCATCGAAGTGCGACCGCGTGGCGTCGGGCGATCCGGCGGCGTGCACGATCGCAAGATGCTTCTGCTTCCAGAGCGGTTCAAAGGACGCCATCGCCGGATGCAATCCGAAAAAGCCGTCGAGATCGAGCACGGATTTCTTCGGGATGTTGATGGTCGGACGCATGGCGTAGTAGCTCGCTTCGCCGTGCGGCACAACAATGTTGAGTCCGTCGGCGGCTCCGCGCTGAAAGATCACGACCAGACGCTTCGGGCGAACGCCGGGATCGGCCGCGCCAAAGGCGGCGCGCGTCAGGAAACTGGGGAGCGCGGTGGTGCCGACTACTGCCAGCGCTCCGTTGCGAAGAAAAATGCGTCGAGTGATGGACATAAAACACTGCTCCTGGCCGTTAGCTCTTGGTTTTTGGCTAATGGCTAAGAGCCAATAGCTAAGAGCCTTTACGCTATCTTCTTTGAAACTCCGGCGAGCCCAGTATCAATCCCGTAATTGCGGCCACGTTGGGTGGACGCTTTGGATCATCCAGCCGCCTTTGGCTGATCTTCGGGTCTTCCAGTTGCTTGCCGATGGTATCGTGCGTTTGTTTGGAAATATCGCCCGCCAGCAGCGAGTTTTCCAGCGCAGCTAACACTTGCTGCGGGTCGTTCGGAACCTCTTTGCCGGGCCCAGTTGCCGCGGGCGACGAGGCTAAGCTGAGTACGTCGACCTTCACTCCCTTGATCTTGCCGGCGGCTAGGCCGAGCGCGAAATTCATGCGGCCCAGCAGCGCCGAGGAGTTCACCCAGGTGCTGGCCTTCATCGAATAGCCGGTCGGCGGCATCATGCCGTAGGGCGTCATTCCCATGTTGTTGAGCGTGTTGACCAGCGCGCGGGCGTCGTCAACCTCGGCTCCGCTGGCGCGCACAGCCGAGACCACGAACTCCAGCGGCGTTTTCACTTTCGCGCGGTAAGCGTCGGACGACCAGAACTCGGGCGACTTGAACAGCGTGCGCAATACTTCGCGAATGTCCCCGTCTTTTTTCAAGTACGTCTGGGTCATGCGCTCCACCAGCGCCGCCGGAGGATCGTCGGAGACAAAGCGCATCGCCAGTTTCTGCGCGATGAAGTGTGCTGTCTTGGGATCGTGCGCCAGCAGGTGCAGGACCTCCAACCCTTCTTGTTCGCCGTTTTCCTGGATGCGATGTCCGAGCACGATCTTGTCGCCGGGTTCGTGCATGCGGGGTTCGAAAAAGAAGCCAGCGCCTTTCTTGGGCGGATCCATCGTCCATCCCGCAAACACCTTGGCCACTTCCGTAACGTCCTTTTGCGAATAGCCGCCGTTGACGCTGAGCGTGTGCAACTCCATCAACTCACGGCCGTAGTTTTCGTTCAGGCCGCTGGCGGCGCCCTTGCCCCGCTTCGGCGGGCCATTCTTTGGAATAGCGTTTGGACCTGGTCCCGAGCCGGGCGGATACGGCGCGATTCCGAGTGCGATTTCCGAGTTGGGTCCGACGCTTAGCCAGTTGTCGAGATAGAACATCATCGCCGGGCTTTTGGCGGTCGCCACCAGCAGGTCTTCGAATTTGCCGAGCACATGCGGGCGGATGGCGTCGCGCTCATAGCTGGTCATAAGATAGCGGTCGGCGCCCTTGTTGATGAATATGTTGAAGTGGTTGACCCAGAAGTCGGTCATCACTTCGTCGAGCTGGCGCTCACTGTAGATCTCGCGTACCAGTTTGGCCTGCATCAGTTCATCGACCACCACTTGTTCGGGATTCTTGAGCGCCTGCATCGTTTCCTTTTGCGGAGCGCTCATTCCCGCCGTCAGCGCGTCCGCTTTGGCGCCTTTGGGGGTGCTCGCGATCTGCTTGCGCTCTTCGGGCGACATTTGCAGAATTTCCTTCATGCGCTCGTCGGGCGGCAGATCGAGAAGTTCCTGCGCCTTGAGATTTACGGCGCGACGTTCCGCGCGGCGGAGCTTCTGGTCGGCATCGTCCGAACTGGCGCCGTCCTTGCCGCCGGATGGATTCTGCTCGTCGCCTTCGGCCGCTGCGCTCTTGGCGGCTTGCTGCTTGCGCTCCTGTTTATCTTCGTAGCGCTGAAGCTGCGCTTCGTACACGGCCCGCCGCACGGGATCGCGCGGCAGGGTGGCCTTGCCGTCAGCGATCTGCCGGATCAACTGCTCGGGCGGAAAATTCTCGACGATCTCGTTTGTGTCCATCCCCAGCGTACGGAACGGAGCCAGCCTGGCGTCGAGCGCCGAGTCGTCGATTCTGTCGGGGTGGAGTTCGAGGTCAATCCACCGATCGACGCCCATCTGCGCCACGCGGTCCACGTCGCCAGGCCGCGGGCCGAAGGTCAACCGGTTCAGCGCGTGCAGGGCGCGCTTCTGGCCGTCCATCGCGCCGGACTTCTCCTTCTTACGGCCAAGCGCCATCTGGGCCGTAAGCACGCAGGCGACGAGCAAAGCAGACGCCAACAGCCAACGGCACCTGCGCCATGGCATTTCCATTCTGATTGGCCTCATTAAGAATGAACCCCGATTACTGGAAAAGTTCCTGGCCAGACTAGGGTTAAAGGGGAAAGTCTAACTCTTGAGTTGCGTCACGTAGGCTTTTTCGCTTTGCGACTTGCGGGCGGAATTCTCCACGAATTTCAGAAACTCGCGCAGGTGTTCCTTTTCCGATAGCTCCGCCTGGGAAAACTTGACCCGTACTCCAAACGAGGGTGCGCTGCGCGTAACCATCCCGCTGATCATGACGCCTTTCACCCAGATCTTGCCGCTGGCTACCCACAATCCAATTTCCAGAGCTTTGCCGGAAGGCACGACGCTCGCGGTCTCGACCAGGCATCCTCCGCGGCTGACATTATTTAGATTGCCCCAGACCGGCGTCTCCTGGCCCTCAATGTGAATCTCCACTGCCACATAGCACTTGATGCGCTGAAAGCGGCGGCGGTCCGACTCCGAAACGAAATCGGGTTCGAACGGAGGCGTGTCCACGATTGCTTCGGGGCGCGGAAGTTCCGCGACGGGCGCGGGAGTGGCGCTAACTGCTTTGTTGCCCGATTCCCCCGGCGCCTCTCGGCCTTTGACGGCAGCATCTTTGATTTCGCGCATCGCCCGCAGCAGGGCCGCTTCGCGCTGTTCCGGAGACACCTCACGGTAGGTCTGGAGCAGTTTCCCGAGGTGGCTGACGAGATCGGGGTCGGTGAGCAGACGCGTCCAGTCCGATCCCGCAGACGACATTTTTGTGGCTTTGTTCATACGCAGTGATGTGCCCCGAATCGATTCGTTCGCGAAGAGAATGACCGGTTCACACCTCAAGAGTGAACGCGGACGGCAGGTTGAACAAGATGACTAAGGTCACCTCCAGTCTTGTCGTTGGAATCAGCCGTCCGTCCGTACCCGGATCGCCAGATTCCATCCGGATCGCAGGACAATAATTTTGCATCCGGCGTTTCGCGAGTGGAGTCCAAAGCTTCTGTCGGTCTGTTTCGGCTTGCCCGATTTGGCGAGGTGCGGCTACAATCTAACCAATTGGTTAATTACATTGGTCAATGAAATGAAAAGATCTGCAAGTTGCCGCGTTGTTCTGTCGATTGCGACCTTATTCGTATCCCTAGCCTTGCTCCGCGCACAGGACTCCACCTCCGGAACGAGCGCGGGTTCGGCAGGCGGAGCCATGGCGGTGCCCGCTTCGCAGGCGCAGGTTTCGCAAGTCCAGACCTCGGCCCAGAATCCAGTGTTTGGCAGCGTGCCGGACGCCAAACCTACCCCCGGAGTCTTGCCGCTGACCTTCAGCGACGCCATCGAGCGCGCCTTGCGTCATAACCTGGCCGGACTTTTATCCGAATACAACACGATCCAAGCGCGCGGAGAGAAGTGGGAGCAACTCAGCGCCCTGCTGCCGAACGTCAGTGCCGATGTGCAGGAGGTAGCGGAAAAGGAGAGCCTGCAAGCGTTAGGTCTGCGAAGCGGCGGTCCTTTTGGGAACAATGTGCCGCGTGTCATCGGGCCGTTCTCCTACTTCGACGCGCGCATCTCGGCCACGCAGCGGGTTTTCGACTGGAAGTCGATCCAGAAATACCGCGCGTCGGAGATCGGCGAAAACGTAGCCAAGTTCAATCTGAAGGACGCGCGCGATCTGGTTGTGCTCGCGACTGGCAACGCCTACTTGCAAGCCATCGCCGAAGCGGCGCGGGTGGAAACCGCGCAAGCGCAAGTCGAAACCGCGAAGGCGCTCTACGACAAAGCGACGGCGCAACAGAAAGCCGGTGTGGCTCCGGCAATCGATACGCTGCGGGCGCAAGTGGAATACCAGACGCGCCGGCAGCAACTGATCGCGGCCGGAAACGATTTCGCCAAACAGAAAATTTCACTGGCGCGCGTGATTGGCTTCGCGCCCACCCAGGAATTTGAACTGGCCGACAAAGCTCCGTACGACCCTTTCCCCGTCCCCGATCTTGAATCCAGCCTGCAGCGAGCCTATTCCCTGCGGTCGGATTACAAAGCGGCGCGGGATCGTTTGGCCGCCGCGCAACTGGAGCGAAACGCCGCCGCTGCGGGACGGTATCCCACCGTGGATGTGTCCGCGAATTTTGGCGAAATCGGAGCTGTGCCCGGCGACGTGCTGCCTACGTACACGGTCGTGGGCACATTGAATGTTCCGATCTTCGCCGGCGGCAAGGTCCATAGCGATGTTTTGAAGGCCGATGCCAGCCTGCGGCAGGCCGAGGCGCAGATGGCGAACGTCCGCGCCCAAATCGATCAGGATATCCGCAACGCTCTGCTCGACCTCAAGTCCTCGAGCGAGCAGGTGGAAGTCGCCCAGAGTTCCGTGAATCTGGCGGAGCAGGCGCTCACCCAATCGCGCGATCGTTTTTCCGCCGGAGTCACCGACAATCTGGAAGTGGTGCAGGCGCAGGAAGCAGTGGCGGCGGCGCACGAGAGTTTAATCTCGAGTCTTTATCTTCACAACCTGGCCAAGGTTTCTTTTGCCCGCGCCCTGGGACGCGCCGAAGAGGGCGTTCGCGAATACTTGAAGGGAAGTAATCTGAGGTAGCAACTATGGAATCACCCAGCAGCGTTGTAACCGAGCCCAAACCGCAACCGGAAGTGCCGGCACCGCAGGCTCAGCCGTCCCCGGCCCAGTCGTCCGCAGACAGCGAGTCTCGCTATCAACGGCGAGCCGAGTTTCTGGGCAATCCGGGCACCAAGTGGGGGCTCATCCTTGCTGGGCTCTTGATTCTGGTCGCTGTTTTCTTTCTTTGGCGGTATCTCGCGAGTTACGAATCGACCGACGACGCGCAGATCGACGGGCACGTGAACGCGGTGAGCGCGCGTGTCAGCGGCCATGTGATCAAGCTCAACGTGCAGGACAACCAATACGTGGAAAAGGGAACAGTGCTGGTGGAAATCGACCCCGCCGATTACGAAGTCGCCGTGGCGAAGGCGCGCGCTGAATACGCCGACGCGCAAGCGCAGGCTTCCGCCGCCGGCATTAACGTCCCGATCACCGATGTGAGCACTTCCAGTCAGGTCAGCGGCGCACAAGGCGGCGTTTCCGGCGCGCAGGCTGGAATCGAGGCCTCGCGTCAGCAGTTTGAAGCCGCCAAATCGCAGGTCGCGGAAGCGGAAGCCAACAATACGAAAGCGCAGAACGATCTTCTCCGCTACAAGATGCTGATCGACAAGCAGGAAATCTCGCAGCAGCAATACGATCAAGCCGTCGACAGCGCTCAAGCTGCAGCCGCCGCTCTGCAAGCGGCACGCGCCAATGCCGACGCTTACGCGGCACAGATCAAGCAGGCACAAAGCAAACTGGAGCAGGCCGACGCCGACCTTCGCACTGCTGGCAACCGGACGCACACGATGCGGGTCATCCAGGCCCGCGCCCAGTCTGCGCAGGCCGTGGCCGATCAGAAGAAGGCCGCATTGGACCAGGCGGAACTGAACCTCCAATACACGAAAGTGATTGCGCCGGTCAGCGGTGCCGTCAGCAACCGCACGGTCGAGGTTGGTCAAAACCTGCAGACCGGGCAGGAGATGATGAAGGTGATTCCGCTCGACGAGGCGGACATCTGGGTTACGGCAAACTTCAAGGAGACGCAACTGAAGAACATCAAGCCGGGTCAAGCGGTCGAGATCGAGGTCGATGCCACCGGCAAAACCTACAAGGGACATGTTGATTCCATCGCCGGCGCCAGTGGAGATCGCTTCAGTCTGCTCCCGGCCGAAAACGCCACCGGCAACTACGTCAAAGTGGTGCAACGCATCCCGGTGAAACTCGTGTTCGACAAGGGCGAGATCAAATCGCACGAACTGCGCCCGGGAATGTCGGTGCTGCCGAAGGTCTGGATTAAATAATGGGCGCGGCTTCTATCACCACCAACGAGGCCGCCGAATGGCGCCCCGCGATTAATCCGTGGGTGATTGCGCTTACGGTGACACTGGCCACCTTCATGGAGGTGCTCGATACCAGCATCGCCAACGTGGCGCTGCCGCATATTGCCGGCAGTCTTTCCGCGGGGCAGGACGAGAGTACATGGGTGCTCACGTCGTATCTGGTCTCGAACGCCATCGTGCTCCCGCTGAGCGGTTGGCTGTCTTCCATCATGGGCCGCAAGCGTTTTTACATGAGTTGCGTGGCGCTGTTTACCGTCAGTTCGTGCCTGTGTGGATTTGCGCCCAACCTGTCCATGCTCATCGTCTTTCGTATTTTGCAGGGTGTGGGCGGCGGCGGCTTGCAGCCGAGCGAACAAGCGATCCTTGCCGATACCTTTGCTCCCGCCAAACGCGGCATGGCGTTTGCCGTCTACGGCATTGCGGTGGTGATGGCTCCGGCCATCGGCCCAACGCTCGGAGGCTGGATCACCGACAATTTCAGCTGGCGCTGGATTTTTTTCATCAATATTCCCGTCGGCATACTTTCGCTCTTGCTCACATCAAAGCTCATTCAGGATCCTCCGTACTTCAAGCGCCGTAAGCTGAGCGAAACGCGAATTGACTACACCGGCCTCGGTTTCGTTGCCCTCGGCCTCGGGACGCTGCAGGTGGTCCTCGACAAAGGGCAGCGCGACGACTGGTTCGAATCGCACTTCATCGTGTGGCTGACCGTGGTCTCGGCCGCGTCGCTCATTTTCGTGATTTTCTGGGAGTGGCGCCACAAGGACCCCATCATCGACCTGCACTTGTTTCGCAACAAAACCTTCGCTGCCGCGAATTTCCTGATGTTCATGCTTGGATTTGCTCTGCTCGGCAGCACACTGCTGCTGCCGCTCTTCATGCAGACGATGCTCGGTTATACCGCCGAGCGTTCCGGTATGGCGCTCATGCCGGGTGGCTTCACGATTATGGTGTGCATGCCGATTGTCGGGTTTCTGCTCTCGCGCTACAGTCCGCGCTGGCTGATGCTGTTCGGGTTGTCGATGCTATCGTGGTCGCTGTTTCATATGACGGGGTTCGACCTCGGTGTCGATTTCCACACCGTGATGATGGCGCGCGTCTTCCAATCGATGGGACTTGCCTTTCTGTTCGTGCCGATCAACACGGCCGCGTATGCCGGACTGCCGCGCGACAAGAACAATGCCGCGTCCGGCTTGATGAACCTCGCCCGAAATATCGGCGGCAGCGTCGGAATTTCCTTTGTCGCCACTGGCCTCGCTCGCCGGGCTCAGTTTCACCAGGTGCAACTGGTGGAGAAACTGAGCGCCGCCAATCCGCAGTTTGAATCCCGACTGCACGGGATGGCGGGCGTTTTTTCCGGCGCCGGCGCTGGACCCGGCTTCGGCGCAGGAACCGCGTTGCAGCATGCCTATGCCATGATGCAGGCGAATGTCGTCCGGCAGGCTACGATGCTGGCATACATTGATAACTTCTGGGTACTCGGGGTCGCGATCGGCTGCTTGATTCCGGCGGTATTCTTGATCAAGAAGTCGAAGCCGGGCGGCGAGATCGTTGCGCACTAGACCAGAGGAGAGCTGGGCGTCGCCGCCGTTCCCGCGGTCGTAGCAGTGAACGAGGTACCGATGATTCGCATCGTCACGATCGAGCGCGAGTTTGGCAGCGGAGGCGGAGGCATTGCCTGCGAACTGGCTCGCCGTCTGGGATGGACCTTGTGGGATCAGCAACTGACCTCGGAGATCGCCACGCGCGCCCAAGTCGCGGAATCGGCGGTGGCTTCTTGCGATGAACGCGTGGACGGCCGGCTCTACCGTTTGGCGAAGGCCTTCTGGCGCGGCAGTTACGAACGCAGCATGCCCCTCGCCAATTCCCTGGCCTTTGATACCGACCGCATGATGGCCATGGTGGAAGAGATCATGGGCACGATTGCCGCGCAAGGCAATGCCGTGATTGTGGGCCGCGGCGCCCCATTCTTTCTGCGCCAGCGCGACGACACTTTTCGCGTTTTCACGTACGCTCCTCGCGACGAGAAAATTCGTCGCTTGTTGGCCATGGGCAAGAGTCAGAAAGACGCGGAAGACCTGGTCGAGAACGTCGACAAGGAGCGGATGGCGTACATCAAGCACTACTTCAATGCCGACTGGCCGATGCGCAGCCTCTATCACCTGATGATCAACACGGTAGTCGGGGATGAAGATGTAATCGCCACGATTATAAATGGAATCCGAATGCTCGAATCGAATCCCGCCGGCACCACTCCGCGCGGTGCGCGCTGAACGCCGGGCTATTGGCGTCGTCGCCTTCGGGACATTTGTTTGTCGTTACCAGCACCCCACGCGGTGACGAATGAACATCCGTTTTGTCGCAAATCCTCAAGAGCTTGACGGGTGTACGTTATAAGATAAGCGCAAACAATGGAATCAATCTCGCAAGCGGCATCTTCCGATTCGTATCCTCCGCTGCAGGAGGAAGTAGCGCACCTCGCCGCGTCGCCACAGGTGCGCGCCGCATTTGACCGGTTCCGCGCGCAAGAGTCGCAGTTTGCGCTCTGGCAAATGGAGGCGACACGCGTGGCCGCGCCTCCGTTTGCAGAAACGGCACGCGGCGCGTGGCTCGCCGACCGGTTTCGCGACCTCGGCCTCACGGACGTGCACACCGACGAGGTCGGCAACGTGTTCGGCGTTCGTCCTGGATACGCCAGTCGTTTTGTGACGGTCAGCGCCCATATCGACACGGTATTTCCGGCGACGACCCCGCTCAACATCCGGCAGGAAGGCAGCCGCCTTTATGGCCCGGGTATCTCCGACAACGGCGCGGGCATTGCGGCGATACTGGCCGTTGCCAGTGTGCTCGCGAGCGGGCGAATTTCGCATGCGCTGCCGTTTGTGTTTATCGGCAACGTGGGAGAAGAAGGTGAAGGCGACCTGCGCGGCATGCGACACGTTTTCGCCACGCCGCGCTGGCGCGACTCGATTGCCTACAGCGTGGTGGTCGATGGCGCTGGATCCGACACGATCGTGGCCGAGGCTTTGGGCAGCCGCCGCTTTGAAGTGATCGTGCGCGGTCCGGGCGGACACTCGTGGACCGACTTTGGCACGCCGAATCCGATTCTCGCCCTCTCTCGCGCCGTCGAAATCTTCAGCCAAACGCCGGTACCCGCTTCGCCCAAAACGACTTTTAATGTTGGCGTGATTCGCGGCGGGACTTCGGTGAATTCGATTCCGGAATCGGCCAGCATGCGAGTCGATTTGCGCTCCACATCGATGGCGGAAATCGACCGAATGGAGGACGCCCTGCGCTCCGCTCTGGGCCTGGCCGTCGCGGCGGAAAGTCGGGCCGCCGCGCAGCAGCAGGCGCGGAAACCGCAGATTGTGCAGAGCGAGGTGGTCGAGATCGGCAATCGTCCGGCGGGCGAACTCGCCAAGGATGCGCGCCTGCTGAAAGTGATTCGCGCCGTGGATGCGCAACTCGGCAACACGGCGCAGGTCCAGCGCGCGTCGACCGACGCCAACATCCCGCTTGCATTGGGACGCGAAGCCATTGCCATTGGAGGAGGCGGCTCCGGCGGCGGCGCGCACACGTTGCAGGAATGGTTCGACTGCAATGGCAGGGAACTCGGACTAAAGCGCATTCTGCTTACAATGCTGACCCTGTCGGGAGTAGGAGAATGAAAGAACCTGACTCAAGGTTTTAGATGACCCCATCACTCGATGACCCGATCATCCGATGGCGAGAGCGCGAACGCGCATTTCTAATGGGTGCGCCACTGGCAGTCATTCCCGCGTTGGCGTTCCTTCCTGCCATAACGTTCCTCATCGTTTTTCCGCAAGTGGCGCATGGGCGCGTTTTAGGGGCGGTCGTCGTGCCCGCCTGCGCGCTCACCAGTTGCTTTGGCCTGTGGAAGCTGGCGTTGGGTGCGGTCCAGAAGCCGTGGGGAATTTTCAACGTCCTGAGCTTTGGCACAATTCTGGTCCTGCTGGTGATTGCCGGATATACGGGGCTGTTTCTGGCACTGATGACATTGAAACTGTAGATGCCCATGTGGTGACTGGATTCCGCCCCGCCCCGGCAGGCCACCCCACCAGCCGTTCAACAATTCGCCTTAACGCGATCGTTGTTTTCTGCGTCTAACCATCTGGAACCTCGTCTCCGCCAGACGTTTGGGTCGTAGGTATAATAGGCAAGTCACGCAGTTTCAGGAGGAGCGAAATGGATTCGCGCGAAAGCGCTTTTTGGGTGCGTCTCAAGGCCAATCGTTGGGCCTACACTTTTACCATCCTGGCCACTCTGGCCGTTGGCATTCTCATTGGCACGATTGTTTCCTATGGAGTGAAAGGCAAAGAGGGGCAGAAGTCGTCGGATGCGACTCCCCTGACCATTCCCGCTCCGCAACAACTGTCGAATACCTTCTCCCAGATTTCCAAGCAACTGGAGCCGACCGTGGTCAACATCAACACCGAGTCGTCCATCAAGAATCCTCATCATCGGCGCTCCGTGCATCCCGATCCCGACCAGGAAGAGGGCGGCGAGGAAGACAACCAGTTCCAGGATTTCTTTGATAAATTCTTCGGCGGGCAGGGCGGTCAGGGAGGCGCCGAAGCCGGCACTATCCGCCAGCGCTCGCTTGGTTCCGGCGTCATTGTCGATGCCAAGGGCTACATCGTTACCAACCGGCACGTCGTCGAAAAGGCCGATCGCATTCGCGTAAAACTACAGGATGAAAACCCGGCTTCTCCCGGCCACGACGCCAAACTGATCGGCATGGATCAGGAAACCGATCTGGCCGTGATCAAGATTGAAATGGATCATCCGCTACCGGTCGCGAAGCTGGGCAATTCCGACGGCATGCAAGTGGGCGACTGGGTGCTGGCCATCGGCAGTCCCTTCGGACTCCAGGAAACTGTGACCGCGGGCATTGTCTCGGCCAAGGGACGCAACATCGTTCCCAACCGACAGTTCCAGTCCTTTATTCAGACCGATGCCGCCATTAACCCGGGCAATTCCGGTGGACCGCTGGTGAATATGGCGGGTGAAGTCATCGGCATCAACACTGCCATCCTGACCGAGACGAGTTCGTACGCGGGCGTAGGCTTTGCCATGCCTTCGAATACGGTGGCGCAGGTCTACAACCAGTTGATCGGACCGGATCACCGCGTTGCGCGCGGGTCGGTGGGCATCGAGTTCTCCCCTTATCCCAACCCGGCCATCGCCCACATTTACGGCTCGGGGGTGACCGTGCAGAACGTGACCTCCGGCAGTCCGGCCGAAGAGGCCGGTCTGAAGGTCGGCGACACGATCATTGCCGTGGATGGCAAGGACGTGAAGACCGGAGACGAGTTGGTCGCCGACATCGCTTCGCGCCGGCCCGGCTCGAAGGCCAAACTCTCCTTTGTGCGGAACGGCAAGAAGGAAGAGACGACGGTGACCATCGCCGATCGCTCGAAACTGTTCGCCGGTCGTCTGGGCGAAGAGGACGAAAACCAGAGCGAGGAAGCGCCCAAGGCCAGTAAGTTCGGAGTTACCGTACACGGCGTCACTCCTGAAATGGCCGAGCGGTTGGGCATCGTCGGCACCAAGGGTGTGGTGGTGCAGGATGTGAAGCAGGGGTCGTTCGCCGAAGATCTCGGTCTGAATCGCGGCGACGTTATCCTGGAAGTGAACAAGCAGCAGGTCAACAATCCCGCGGACTTCACGAAGATCGAATCGTCGCTGAAGAGCGGGCAGGATGTCGTGTTCCTGGTGCGCCCGCGCGGCTCCAGGGCGCAGGACGGAACGATTTTCCTGGCCGGCACACTTCCATAACCGAGCTATAATCCGGCGAGACTGGCGCTCCATCCTCTTTTTAGGGACGATCAAGGATGAGCTGGTCTCGCCGGTTTTTTGTTGAAGCGATCGCGCAGTCTTCAGTCGCTGGTCATCGGTCGTTCGCGGGCTTCCAGGAGCGACTCGTCCCGAGCGACCAACGACTGACGGTCAAGGACTGACGACCAACAACTGATTCTGATGTCCGGCTTGCGATACAGGATGCCGATTTCAATGAAGCGGTGTGATCAAACTCGGCGTTGGCCACGGATCGGGATCTTGAGCCTTCTCGGCCTCATCCTGCCGGGACTCGCCCTAGCACAGACCGATACCTCGACTTCGCCCAAGAAGCCGCCCGCCACCGCAGCACACCCCGCAAAGGCAACGCACTCCACCGCCGCGGCAGCGTCCACGAAGCGTACCTCGGCTCATAAGGAAGTGTCGGCGCAGAAGATCAAGAACTCCCACGGCAAAAAGAATTCGAAGTCCAAGCCGGTCGCGAAGAAGCGCGGCCAGCAGGCGATCGACTCAACTCGCGCCCAGGAAATCCAGACGGCCCTCATCCGCGAGCACTACATGGAAGGCGAGCCCTCCGGCACGTGGGACAGCGCGACCCAGGCCGCGATGCAGCGCTATCAGGCCGATCAGGGTTGGCAGTCGAAGACGACTCCCGATGCCCGAGCCCTGATCAAACTCGGATTAGGCCCCAGCCACGATCATCTACTCAATCCCGAAAGCGCCATGACCACGCTCAGCGCGCCCGCCGCAAGCGATCCGAAGGCGGCCGCGAAACCAGCGGCAGACAACCCTCCCCCGCAGTAGCCATGACTCCCCAATCGGAGTTGCCGGCTTTGAGTTGATTTTGGACGAACCGAACCCCTTACTCCACCACCGGCCGCGGGCTAAAAGGAATCGGCAATCCTTTGACGATCGCTCCCGGATTGCCCTCGACCAGCGCATCGGCATACTCGGCTCCTACGATTTTTTCCGCTGCGGCCCGAGCGGAAGACAGTTTCGGGATGCGGCGCTTCGCGTCGTGAGCGTCGGAAGCAAGTACGTGTACCGCCGAGCGTTCGAGCAGCCAGCGCGACACCGCTTCCGGCCGCTCTCCCCAGAATCCCGTCAGCGAAGAGCCCGTCACCTGAACCAGGCAACCCTGCTCCGCCCATTCCACGACGCGCTGCGGCGTTTGCTGCAGGATCGGGTTCCGCTCGGGGTGTGTCAGAATCGGGATCAGCCCGCGATCTCCCAGGCGAAAGAACGACTCGCCAAGCTGCGCTGGCACGCTGTAATTGCTGAGTTCGATCAGTAGATAGTTGGTTTCGCCAATCGTGTACGTGTGCGGGTGCTCGAGCACGCGTTCCAGATTCTCAAATGACAGATGAAAATCGCACCCCAGGCTCAATTGCAGCGTCGGCCCGACCTTTTGCTGCAACTCGCCGAGAAGCCACGTGAGGTATGGGCGATCGTAAACATAACGATCGTTCGCGTGCGGGGTCGCGACGGAATGCGTAATTCCGTCGGCGGCTGCCATGCGGCACATTTCAAGGGTCACGTCCCAGGACTTGGGTCCGTCGTCGATTTCGGGCAGAATGTGGCAGTGGATGTCGATCACGATATATTCTTTACTTGGGACACGCTGACTTGCAATTCGATTAAAACACATCCCGGCACGGGTCGTGGGTTCTCGAATGGATCGGGCCATCGGGTCATCGAAGGTCTAGGGATTTGGCATTTCGGACACCCAATGGTCAGAGGACCCGATCCCGCACAGCCAACCGACGCGCCGGAGCATCCAACCCGGTGAGTTTACGATTTCGCAAATCGGGTTGCGCCGGGCGCGGTTGCGAGTTCCGGTCTTCTCGTGCACGATAGTGAACACGAACTTTTTTGTTTTCATCCTGAATGGTTGAGGAGCAAGTCCGCAAATGAGTTTCCTGAGGGCGGCGCGTGCCGCACGGTTCGATCGAATGGGTCCCTGCCGGGTTGTTGCGGCTTTGGCCATCGTTCTCATAACGGCGTTGCTGACCGTTTCCTGCGGCAGTAATACCGTGGCCCGGAACCACAGCGCTTATGTCTCCCTGCCCGACGATGGTTCCGTGCTGCTAGTGCAGGTCAACAGCACCACCGGCGCTCTCACCCAGCTGGCGGAAACGCCGCAGGTGCAGGGTACGTCGCCCACGGGCCTGGCGTTGCTTCCCTCGAAGAAGTTTCTCTACGCGGCCAATTCCCGCGCCAACACCATCTCGATTTTCAGTGTGAACTCCGACGGCACGTTGAGTCTCACCGGCACTCCCATGCCCGCCGGCAACGGTCCCAATGTCGCGGTGATCGACCCGACCGGCCAGTACCTGTTGGTGACGAATAATTTTTCCAATGACATTTCCGTTTTTCAAATCGATGTCACCACCGGCGGTTTGACGCAGGTGGGCTCGACCGTCCCCGCCAACGCCAATCCAACCGACATTGTCTTCACGCATTCTGGCCAGTTCGTGTACGTGACCAATCCGGGCATTGGGATGGTCAGCATCTTTTCGTTCGCCAACGGTGTGCTGACGCAACTCCCTGGCCTTTCCCCGGTCTTCTCAGGGAAGGGGGCTTCCGCGCTCGTCGTGGATAACAGCGACTCGTTCCTCTACGTTGCCAACGTTACGGCAATCAATCCTGCCCCGAATCTCTCCACGGGCAATATTTCCGGGTTCAACATCGATTCCACTTCCGGCGCCCTGACCCTCATACAAGGCTCGCCATTCATGTCCGCGGATGGCAACGGCCCGAGCGCCCTCGCTATCGATCCCGCCGGTCAGCTGGTTTACGCCTTCACTCCGGGATCGAGCTTCTCCATCTGGAGTTTCACCATCAATTACGCCAGTGGAACCACGAACGGATCGCTGGTGGCCACAACGAGCTCTCCGTTCAGCCTGTCGGCAGGCGGAATCTTCGCTCTGTTCGATCCCAGCGGAGACTACCTCTTTGTCGGAAGCAACACTGGCATTGCCGTCTATACCTACAATCAATCGAGCGGCTCTCCCTCGGCGGTCACAGGGTCGCCGTTTGCACTGGGAACTGCGCCAGGGAAAATGGTGTTCTTGAATTAGAGGCTTAGGATCAGGCCACCGAGAAGCCTTTTGACCTTCGATTACCCGATGGCCCGATCCGCTTCCGCTCATCCGCATTCAGGCTTTGTAATGTGTGATTTACTGGGTGGCACTTTGGTGGCGCGAGATTAACACCCGCGTGCCATTTTCACATTGGCCGCAAAGTCTTACATTCCCAGTTGAGCAGTTCTGGGGGAGGGCTGCCCGGGCGTCAAGGGTTCGAAAGAATCCGGACGCCCGTTTAATTTTGATATTGAATCGTCTTGGCCTTCAGACATTGCATCATTGGAAACCGACCCAGAGCACTTCCCATACCTCCATCGCTCAATGATTCAATGTCTCAATGTCTCAATTGCTTCAGTTCGTGGAAATCGTGAAGTTCACCGTGACGCGAGCTTGGGTTTCCACCGGCTGCCCGTTTACCAGATAGGGCTTGAAGTGCCATTGCTTCACGGCCTCGCGCGCGGCCGCCGCCAAAATGGCCGGACCACTAAGAATCTGGATCTCTTGGATCGTGCCCTCCCGCGAAATGAGCGTCTGCAAACTGACTGCGCCCTGCACCTTCATCTGCCGCGCCAGCAACGGATAATCCGGCGCAACCGAAACGGCGAGCCTCTGCGTGGTTTGCGGTGAGAGCTCCACCCGCCCGCCGGCCGCTGCAGTGGTCGTTCCTGTCGCGGAGCCGGGAGCATTCGCCGCGGAAGACGTGGCGCCCGTGTCCACGTCCACATGGATCGCGTTGCTTTTCGCGGGTACGTTGATATGCCGGTTTCCGGCCACAACCTCCACCTCAAGCGGCGGCAACGCGGCGCGCTCCGTGGTCGTTGCCATGGGCACTTCCGACGCTGCCGGAGCCACAGGTTTCGCCGTCTTGTGATCCCGCGCCTGCGGTGTAGGCGCGCTCACGGGCGTCGCGATGCTCGTACTCCGCTTTCTGCGAGCCGTAGCTTCCTGGACCTCCGGGCTCGGCGGAAACCAAAAATCCCAGTCCTTCAACAGCACCGCCGCCAAGGCCACCAGCAGGATCCCCAGCGCCATGAGCATCCGCTTCCGCTGGCCTTCCACGTCCTGCGTCGGGACGGGCAAGGGAAGGGAATTGGATCGCTCCAGATGACTCTCCAGCGGGGTTTCGTCCTGATACATAAGTTCCCACGCGCCTCCGGAATCGTTATCGTTCACGGGGGAGCTTCCTGCTGAGTTAGTATGCCCTTAACCCGGCGTCCATGCCAAGCGAATCCTGATCTGGCTAGTGTCGCAGTTTGGTCGCGATCACTAAGATTTGTCATCCTGACCCTGAGCTTGCCGAAGGGGGAGGACCTGCTTTTGCCGGCAGCCATCCCACTTCCTGGGTTGTTTACTTGTCAAACTGCACAATACCCTGGCCTGCCCCCATCTCACGCCCTGGGCGAGACCTTATAGTCGAGCTTGTCGAGAATGCCGACCGCGGCGTCGAGAATTTCCTGATCCACTTTCCGATTCGACGCAATGGCTTCCGCCAGCGGAATGGAAATAATCTTATTCCCCCGCAGAGCCGCCATCTGCCCGAATTCGCCGCGGTGCACCATGTCGATGGCGCCCAGTCCGTAGCGCGTGGCCAGCACGCGATCGTAAGCGGTGGGCGATCCGCCGCGCTGAATGTGGCCGAGCACCACCGACCGCGTCTCGAAGCCGGTGCGCTTTTCGATCTCGCTCGCCAGCGTCAAGGCGATTCCGCTCAACCGGGGATGCCCGAATTCATCGCGCCCGTCCTGCGCGGCCGCGCCGCCGTGTTTTTCGTTGCCATCGGAAAACTTTGCCCCTTCGGCGGCGACCACGATGCTGAAGTATCGGCCGCGGGCATGGCGCTGCCGAATCAGTTCGGCCACCTGCTCGATATCGAAAGGAACTTCCGGAATCAGAATGACGTCGGCGCCGCCAGCGATGCCGCTATAGGCCGCGATCCAACCCGCGGAGCGACCCATCACTTCCACCACGATCACGCGATTGTGCGCCTCGGCCGTCGTATGCACGCGATCGATTGCCTCAGTCGCAATGTTCACCGCCGTGTCGAACCCGAAGGTGAAATCGGTGCCCGCCAGATCGTTGTCGATCGTCTTCGGAACGCCCACCACTTTTACGCCGTTCGTAAATAACTTCTGCGCCACCGATAGCGTGTCGTCTCCCCCAATCGCGATCAGTGCGTCACAACCATGTTTCTTCAGGCTCTCGGCGCAGTGCTTCAGGCCCTCGGGATACTTCGCCGGATTGGTGCGCGACGTGCGCAGGATCGTGCCCCCGCGCGGCAGAATGCCGCCCACCGAAGACAGATCCAGGTCCATCGTCTTGTCTTCGAGCAGCCCGCGCCAGCCCTCCATGAACCCCACGAAGCCGTCTTCATAGTGGAAAATGCCCTTACGCACCACCGCTCGTATGACCGCATTCAGCCCAGGACAATCGCCCCCGCCCGTCAGCACTCCGACTTTCATTGCTCCTCCTATAATTTTCCAGCTGCGCGTATGATTTCGCCGCTTGCAGCGATGCATTCCGCTTGCGCCGCAGGTTGTAGTGGTTGCGAATGCATTTAGGTTATCACGCTGCTTTGGCGCGCGTTGGCATCAAGTTTGCGTTTTTGGCACAGTGGGACGCGCCCCGCCGTGCCGCTGCCAACGTCCGTTGCACAGGCAAGAATCCAGCTTGCGAACCACGCTCCTTTGCTCCACAATGTTGCCCACCGGATTCCTGTCGCCCATGCCCAAACTCGTTCGCGTCATCTTCTGGATTGCCGTCAGCCTGCTCGGAGCCTTCGCGCTCGCCACCATCGCCCTGCACCGCGGCGAGCAGATCAATGCCCTCTGGTTGGTCGTCGCTGCCGTTTCGACCTATGCGGTCGGCTATCGTTTCTACAGTAGTTTCATTTCCGCCAAAGTATTGGCGCTTGACCCTCTGCGCGCCACTCCCGCCGAGCGTCTCGAAAACGGCCGCGACTTCGTTCCCACCAACAAGTGGGTGGTCTTCGGGCACCACTTCGCCGCCATCGCCGGCCCCGGACCGCTCGTCGGTCCAGTCCTCGCTGCCCAGTTCGGCTACCTGCCCGGCACGCTCTGGATCATCGCCGGCGCAGTCCTGGGCGGTTGCGTGCAGGATTTCGTCATCCTGCTCTTTTCCGTCCGCCGCGACGGCAAGTCGCTCACCGCGATGGCAAAATCTGAAATCGGCCGCGTTGGCGGTTTCGTAGCCTACGTCGCGGTGCTCAGCATCATCGTCATCCTGCTCGCCGTTACCGCCCTCATCGTCGTCAACGCGCTCAAGGCGAGCCCCTGGGGAGCCTTCACCATCGCCATGACCATGCCCATCGCCGTATTGATGGGCCTTTATCTGCGCCGCATCCGCCCAGGCAAGGTTCTGGAAACATCCCTGCTGGGATTTGTTCTCGTCGTTGCCGCCATCTTCGGTGGGCAGTGGGTTTCGCAAACTCCCTCCTGGGCTGCAATCTTTACCCTCACCGCTCCCACATTGGCCGTTCTCATCATCCTCTACGGATTTGCCGCGTCGGCGCTCCCCGTGTGGTTGCTGCTCACGCCGCGCGACTACCTGAGCACCTTCGTCAAACTCGGCACCATTTCTCTGCTCGCCGTCGGCATCGTGGCGCTGCGCCCCTCCCTGAACATGCCGCCTCTGACCCGCTTCGCCGACGGCAACGGCCCCGTGTTTGCTGGAAAAATATTCCCCTTCGCCTTCATCACCATCGCTTGCGGCGCCATCAGCGGATTCCATTCCCTGATCTCCAGCGGCACCACGCCGAAACTCATCCGCCGCGAGACCGAGACCCGTTTCGTCGGCTACGGCGGCATGATGGCCGAGTCGATGGTTGCGATCATGGCCATGATCGCGGCTTGCGTCCTGCAACCCGGTGTCTACTTCTCCGTCAACAGCCCAGCCGGCATCGTAGGCCAGGCGCCCGAAGCGGCCGCCGCCACCATCAGTTCATGGGGATTCCCCGTCACCGCCGCGCAAATGGCAACGCTCGCCCATGCGGTCGGCGAGCAGACGCTCTTCAATCGCACCGGCGGCGCGCCCGCATTTGCCGTGGGCATGGCGCAGATTTTTTCCAACACCCTCGGCGGACAAGCCGTCATGGCCCTCTGGTATCACTTCGCCATCATGTTCGAAGCGCTCTTCATCCTCACCATCATCGACGCCGGAACCCGCGTCGGCCGCTTCATGCTGCAGGACGCGCTCGGCCATATCTGGAAGCCGCTCGGCCGCACCAGTTGGTACCCATCGATTTTTTTCACCAGCGCGCTGATCGTCGCCGCGTGGGGAAATTTCCTCTGGCAGGGCATCAAGGACCCGCTCGGCGGCATCAACTCGCTGTGGCCGCTCTTCGGCATTTGCAATCAACTGTTGGCAACCGTGGCGTTGTGCGTCGCAACCACCATCATCGTGAAAATGGGTCGTGCGCGCTATGCATGGGTCACGCTGGGAACTCTCTGCTGGCTGGTAGCCGTCACCTTCACCGCGTCATGGCACAAGATACTCGATCCCAATCCGCGCATCGGTTTTCTGGCCCACGCCCGCCAACTAACCGCCGCCGGAGCCAACCCGCGCCTCATCTTCAACGACCGCCTCGACGCCGCCGTCACCGCCGTTCTGGTGGTGATGGTGGCCACAATCCTGATCGAGTCCGGCCTGGAATGCGCCAGAGTAATTTCCGGAAGCAAGTCCGCAGCAACCAAAGAGTCGCCCTTCGTGCTGACAAAGCTGGCCGAGGAGCAAGCATGAGTTCAGTGTCGTGTAGCGCGGACACTCCTGTCCGCGAAAAGCCGCAGCCAGGAATGGCCAAAGCAACGCCGAACCGGATTTTCGCGGCAATCATCCGTTCGTCCGCAGTGCTAGTTGCCGTCCTGCAAGAGATCTTCGACGAGTCCGCCTACCAGCGCTTTCTGGAGAGAAGCCGCGTCCAATCCTCAGCCAAAGCCTACGCCATGTTTCAGCAAGAAACCGAGCACGCCAAATCCAGAAGACCAAGATGCTGTTGAGAGCGAAAAACTGAGAGCTGACAGCTGAGAGCTGCCCCTGCTACACTCTCCCCATGCGCGTCCTCGGCATCGATTGCGGCACCGAATACACCGGATACGGTGTGGTCGACCTAGTCTCCGACGCCCGCAACAATGACCGCCTGGTGTGCATCGTCTGCGGCGCCATCAAAGCTTCTCCCCGCGATCCCATGCCGACGCGCTTGTCGCACATCTCCATCGGATTAAGTGAACTCATCGCCCGGCACCGCCCCGACTGCGTCGCCATCGAAGACGTGTTCTACGCCACCAACGTGAAGTCCGCCTTAAAACTCGGTCAGGTCCGCGGAGTCGCCATGCTCGCCGCCGCTACCGCCGGACTCGAAGTCGCCGGATACTCGCCGCTCTCCATCAAGTCCGCGGTTGTTGGATACGGCCGCGCCGAAAAACACCAAGTGCAGCAAATGGTCACCCGTCTTCTGAATCTCGATCAAATCCCCGAGCCCGCCGACGCCGCCGATGCCCTCGCCATCGCCATCTGCCATCTCCACACCGCCGCCACGCGCGAACGCCAAAGTGCCACCGGCTGATCATCGCCTCGCCTTTCACTCCAACTCGGGATTCATCGCGGCATACGCCCCCACCAAGTTACCCCCGTACTAGTCCTGAATCCGCCACACCCCGTGTCACTCGTTAGTGCATCGGGGGCTGACTTCGCAGCATTCTCAAGCTACCCTGATTACATACAGAAACAACCGCGCCTTCCGCATGAAGAATGCAGCGCAAAACACACATTTGGAGGATCTTATGCCCCTTCCCCGTCCTGTCTCCGTCATCGTTGTCATCATCGCTATCGCCTTTTTTTTGCCCGCAGCGGCCATGCACGCCGCTCAGACCGCCTCCTGCACCTTCAACACCTTCTCCGCGCCCAAGGGATACTCGCTGAGCGCCGTCAATGGAGTGACCGACGACGGCACCGTGGTCGGCCAGTTGACCGACAACAGCACGCTAGCATTAGTGGCTTTCACCTACTCCGCCAGCACAGGATTCACAGAATACTCGGCCCCGAAATCCTTGGGCACATGGATGTACGGAGCAAACACCAGCGGCGTGAATGCCGGCTACTATCAGGACAGCACCTTCCCGGAAGCCATGCATGGATACCTGTTGCAAGGCGGCAAGTACGGCGTCGTCAACTATCCCAGCGCCGCCAATACATGGCTGTTCGACGTCAACCAACTGGGAGCGGCCGTCGGCAGCTTTAGCGCCAGCCAGTCCGTTACCAAGGGATTCATGCTCGTGAACGGCAAATACACCGCCATCGCCTATCCCAATGCGCAGCTGACCTATGCCCAGGCCATCAACGACAACGGCGAGGTCGCCGGATCCTATAGCAGTGGCTTCGTCAGCTACGGCTTCCTCTGGCAAAACGGCACTTTCACCAACGTCGACTACCCGAAGGCCAGGTTTGGAACCGCGCTGGTCGGAGTCAACGACTCCGGCGTGGTTGCCGGCAACCGCTTTGTGGGCGATAAAGCCCTCGGTTTCATTTACGAGGACGGAGTATTCAAGAACATCGTCTATACGGGCGCGAAATACACCATGGCCGGCGGCATCAACAACAACGGCCTCGTCTCTGGCCAGATCGTCTATTCCGGCACCGACAGCCTGGGCTATACTGCGGACTGTAAATGAACTAGTAGAGGTTTATCCAGGCCGCAAGAATTCTCATGGTTCTGAGTTCGGGCATTATCTTTACGCTCGGAGTCGTCCACCTCGTCTACACGTTCTGGGGGCCAAAACTCACGCCCCGTGACCCCGCGCTGCAAATCAGCATGAGTCAGATTTCCCCTGTCATTTCGAAAGAGACAACCATGTGGCGGGCCTGGATGGGCTTCAATGCCACCCACAGCATGGGGGCAATTTTGTTCGGCCTGGTTTTCGGTTACCTCGCATTGGCTCACGGCCAACTCCTCTTTCAGTCGCTCTTCCTGCTCGCGGTCGGGCTGGCAATGCTTGGTGGTTTGGTCGTGGTCAGCAGGGTTTATTTTTTCAGTGTGCCTCTCACCGGCATCTGCATTTCTTTGGCCTGTTATGTAGCCAGCATTGCCCTATCGCGGGCCTGATCATTCGCCTTGAAAGGCAAACCCTCATGCCTTTGACATTCTGCCTTTGACTTTCTGCCTGTGACCCTCAATAATCCGATCACCAATCCGATCACCCGAACCCCCAGCCTTCCCCTTGACACCCGGCGCTACCATCCCCAATGATTGAGCGGCCGATGCCGCGCTCATTGAATGTCTGCTTGACGATCCTTTTGATTTTCGCTTTGTCCCTCTTCTTTTCTCCCATCAGTGCTCATTCGCAAGCGCAAGCCCCTGCCACAATCACCTTCACCCTCGATTTCCCCGCCTCGCAGCCCGAGCACTACTCCATCCACGTCCCGTCCGATGGCTCGGGCCGCTACGAGTCCAAGGGCCGACTCTCCGCCGATTCCGATGAAGCCGACGACTTCGATCTTGACTTCACGATAGGCGCGAACACGCGCCAGAAAATCTTCGACCTGGCGGCCAGGGCCGGATATTTTCAAAACGACGTCGACTCCCACCACAAAGGCCTCGCCTTCACCGGCAAAAAGACGCTCGCCTACAAAGACGCGCAGCGCACCGGCGAAGCCATCTACAATTACTCTTCGAACGCCGCCGTGCAGGAACTGACCAGCCTGATGCAGGCTCTCGGCGCCACGCTCGAATTCGGACACCGCCTCCAGTACGACCACCACTACCAGAAGCTGGCTCTCGACGAAGAACTCAAGCGCATGGAAGAGGCCTCGCACAACCGTCAGCTCACCGAGGTCACGGCCATTCAGCCGATTCTCGATCGTATCGTCGCCGATCCCTCCGTGATGAACGTAACCCGCAGCCGCGCCCAGCGCCTGCTGCAAGCGGCCGGCGCACATTAATTGCCTAGGGAAACTCTGATTAAGTCCCGCTTTCCCCCGTGTACCCCTGTGTACCCCGTGGTTTGCGCCTTTTGCCGACACTTGATCGGAGTTTCTCTAAGATTCCCGGTGCCTTCGTGATCCTTCGTGGCCTTGGTGGTTCAGGATTTTTGTGGGTTGCACACGAAACCGAGCACAATCCCGCTTGACTTAACCGCCGCATACTCGCAATGTTTATGAAACAGACCATTCTTGGGATCGTCCCGAAAGAAGGACAAGCATATGTCGATCGCAAAGTTCGGAAAAAAGTGCGGGAAAGAATTAGGCAAGACGCTGGCAATTTGCGCCGTGCTCGCAGCGGCGTTTCTGACAGTCTCAGCCTCCGCCGAATCGAAGGCTCGCATCGTCCGCCTAAGCGAAGTGGAGGGCACGGTGCAACTCGACCGCGCCACCGGAGACGGTTTTGACAAAGCGTTCATCAACCTGCCCGTGATCGAGGGCTGCAAGCTGAAGACCGGCAAGGATGGCCGCGCCGAAGTCGAATTCGAGGATGGCAGCGCCTTGCGTCTCGCCCCTGACACAGAAGTCGATTTCACCCATCTCGCGCTTGGGGACGATGGCCAGAAGCTCAGCGCCGCGCAGCTCGTCTCCGGCACCGTGTACGCCGATCTTCACCCGAAAACCTACGGCAAAGACAAAGAAAAAACAGGCGACCAGTTTCAGTTGAATTTCGCCCGCGAGTCGGTCACCGTCTCCGACGCCGCGCACTTCCGCGTCGAACTCGGCAGCGCCAGCAAAGCAACCGTAGCCGTATTCAAAGGCAAACTAAGCGCCACCGGCCCCTCGGGACAGTTCGAACTCGCCGAGAAGCACAGCGCAACCCTCGCTTTTGCGAAGGACGACGCGGCCAACCATGATCCGGCAAACAACGCCGCCGCCAAGCCCGCCCGCAGCGATGCCTTCGTGCTCGCCAAGAATTACGACGATGATCCCTCCGATGCTTGGGATCGCCACCAGACCGAGTATCACGATCGCTACGCCACGGCCGCGGGCGGCGCCAGCATCGCCTCGCCTTACGCCTACGGCATGAGCGACCTGAACTATTACGGCAACTTCATGACCGTGCCCGGCTTCGGCAACGTCTGGCAACCCTACTTCATCGGCTCCAATTGGAGCCCGTTCCAGGACGGCGGTTTTGCCTTCTATCCCGGCGCCGGCTACATGTTCGTGTCCGGCTATCCCTGGGGATGGATGCCCTACAACTACGGCGCCTGGGCCTACGCTCCCGTCTACGGATGGGTCTGGCAGCCCGGCAATTGGAATACCTGGAACGCGCTGCCAATGGTGGTGAATGCGCCCGCCAAAATGATCGTGCCGCCGGCTCCCGCGACCGGGCGCAAGACGGTAATGGTGGGCCTCGGCCTCGCCGCCAATCCAGCAGGCGAAGCTTCGCGCCGCCTGACCATCAATCCCAATTCCGCCGGCTTCGGCGTGCCCCGCGGCTCCGTCAACCACCTCGATCGCTTGGCCAAGACCATGGAGCGCACTCCGCGTTCCATCGTGACGACCATCGCTCCGCCACAACAGCCGTTTCCAGTCGCTTCCGCGGTTTCAGGAGTTGGCGCGCGCGGAACCAGCCCGACAGGCATGGCTCCAACCGGCTCTACGCACAGATCCGGCGTGCATCCATAGCGAAGCAATACACAATTTCCACACAAAAGGCGGCCAGAAATTGACCGTCTTTTCTTATTCAACTGCGCGCCAGTCCCTACTGAGTCTGTGTCATAGCCCGAGGTCAAGCGAAAGGGTAGAACTACGACGACTCCAGCCGCGAAGCGGCAAAACAAGAAAGCCCGGCACTCGTGCCGGGAACGCAGAAGTGGGACAAATCGAGTCCCGCTAGGGACGGCACTCTCCAATGACACAAACTCCTACTGCACGATAATTCCCGCATACCCCACCACCGCCTCGTAGTCGCCCGAGACTTCGCCCGAAGTCGCGTACTTCACCAGCGTGGCCGATGTCGCTCCCAGAAGCTTCGCCGCCGTGAGCATGACAACGGTCGGCCCAAATCCGCACATGCTGATGTCTTCGCGCATCACCACTTCCCAAAGTCCGCGCGCATCCATCGCCAGCACGCGCTCAATAGCCTTGCCATCTTTGAACCGAGTGATTGCCTCGGACTCGTAATGGTTCATGTCGCTGGAAGCGATGATCAGCGCTTTTTCCCCGCCGCTTTCTTCCAGATCTGCAACCGCCTCCGCCAGCGCCCCGCCCAACCCGCGGAGCACATCAAAGTCGCGCGTGCCAATGGCAATGGGAACGATCTTCAATTTCGGCTGTTGCGCCTGTAGGAAAGGCAACTGCACTTCAATCGCATGTTCGCTGCGATGCGCCCCGCTGTCCTCTTCAAGAGCAGGGAAGCGGTCAAGCAGACGAGTTGCCAACTCCGCGTCCGCCGCGACCTCGCCTAGCGGAGTCTGCCACGCCGTGTTGGCCATCACCGCCAACGCCCGTCCCTTGCCCGTGTGATTGGGGCAAAGAATCACACAGCGCTCTGGAATCTCAATCGCCGAGTACACCGCGCCCGCCACGCCGCCGGAGTAAACGTATCCCGCATGAGGAGCGACACACCCAATAGCGGAAATGCGGCCACCAGCAGTCGCAGCAGCGTATTTACGAACCTCGCGCAGCAAGTCGTCAGCCCGGCCCGGATAAAACCGGCCAGCAACCGCAGGGGTTCGCAAAGCGGAAGTCATGAGTGACTCGTTTGGTAAAAGCTCGTGTGGCGCGGGCGCCCTCGCCCGCGAAAGGCCGGTGAGCGGAAACTATGCCGGCGCAAATTACAACGTACCATCGCCCAGCGCCCGAAACAACGCCGCCGTCCGTTCGATCGGCAGCGCCTCCGCCCGGATCGCCGGCTTCACCCCGCTCTTCGCCAAAGCCGCTCGCAGCGCATCTTCATCGTACGCCGTCTTCAAATTATTCCAGAGCGTTTTCCGCTTCTGCCCAAAGCAGAGTTTCAGAAACGCAATAAACTCCGCCTCCGGAACCCGCAACGCTTCCAGCCGCGGCTTGATCGTAATCCGCACCACGCTCGAATGCACCTTCGGCGGCGGATCAAACGCGCTCGGAGGAAGCGTAAACAGTTGCTCCACCCGTCCATAAAGCTGCGTGGTTGCCGAAAGCAAGCCATAGTCGCGGCTTCCCGCCGATGCCGCCAGCCGGTCGGCGACTTCTTTCTGCACCATGATGACAATGGTCGAAAAATAGCGGTGATACTCCAGCAACCGCAGCAAAATGTCGGACGTGATGTAATACGGCAGATTGCCGACCACGCGCGCCGGCTCGGGCTCAAAGCTAATCCCCGTGTGCAGCATGCCGGGCTTCAGCCCGAACACTGTATTCAGTTCGATCGTCAGGATATCGCCTTCGATGATTTCAACATTGGGTTGCATGTTGAATTTCATCCGCAACTGCGCCGACAGGACGCGGTCCAATTCCACCGCAATCAGCCGCCGCGCCCTTCGTGCCAGCAGGTCGGTGAGAGAGCCGCGGCCCGGCCCAATCTCCAGCACCGTCGCCTCCGAAACATCTCCCAGCGCCTCCACAATGCGCAGCGCCGCCCCTTCGCCGACCAGGAAATGCTGCCCCAGTTTAGGCTTGCGCGGACTCGTTGGTGCGGTTGCGCCCTTCGGCACGTTGACCCTCTCTCTCGCCGGCTTTAGACTGGCGATGTCCTTGTCTGCAATTTAGCGTATCGCAGCAGCAACTACCATCATCATAACGTGAGCGAGGCCACTCGACTTTCGCTCAGGAGGCTCCTCCGCCATGCATATCGCTTTCGCGGCATCCGAGTGCGTCCCTTTTTCCAAAACCGGAGGCCTCGCCGACGTCGTCGGAGCCTTGCCCCGCGCCCTCGCCGCTCTCGGACATCAAGTCAGCGTCTACCTCCCGCGTTATCGCCAAACCAAACTCACGGATCCGCAAACTGTCGTCCGCAGCATCACCATTCCCTTCGACGACAAGTACCGCTTCTGCTCGGTCGTGACGGCCGGCTCAACCGCCGGAGTGAAGTTTTATTTCGTCGACTATCCGCCCTACTTCGACCGCGAAGCCCTCTACGGCAGTACCGCCGGCGATTATCCCGATAACGCCGAACGCTTTGCTATGTTTTCGCGCGCCGTGCTCGAAGCCTCCAAGATTTTGGGTGTCCCGCAAGTGTTTCATTGCCACGACTGGCAGTCCGCGCTGATCCCCATAATGCTGCGCACCCTCTACGCCGAAGATCCCGCCTTTCGCGACGTGGCCACCGTCTTCACCATCCACAACATGGGATACCAGGGCCTGTTCTCCTCCGATACTTTGCCGCTCCTGATGCTGCCCTGGGACCTGCTCACCATGTCGAAGATGGAATTCTTCGGCCAGGTGAATTTTCTCAAAGGCGCGCTCGTGCTCTCCGACTACGTCACCACCGTCAGCAAGAAATACAGCCATGAGATCCAAACCACCGAATATGGATTCGGCCTCGAAGGCGTCCTCCGCAATCGCGCTTCGACCGTCGCCGGCATCCTCAACGGCGTCGATTACGACGAGTGGAGCCCGCAAACCGACAAGTTCGCCGTCGCCAAATACTCGTCGCAGGATCTCGCCGGCAAGCAGAAATGCAAACAGGATCTGCTCACCGCCTTCGGCATCAAGAACGTCGACGCGAAAATCCCGGTGATCGGCATCGTTTCAAGATTCGCCGCTCAGAAAGGCTTCGACCTGATCGCTCAGATCATGGACCGCCTCGCCCGCGAAGAAATGATCATGGTCATTTTGGGATCGGGCGACAAGCCCTACGAAGAAATGTTCCAGCGTCTCAACAAGCAGTTCCCCAACAAGATTGCCGTCAAGGTCGCCTTCGACAACGCCATCGCTCACAAAATCGAAGCCGGCTCCGACATGTTCCTGATGCCCTCCCGTTACGAGCCCTGCGGTCTGAACCAGATTTACAGCTTGAAATACGGCACCGTCCCCATCGTCCGCGCCACCGGCGGCCTCGACGACACCATCGACCCCTGGGACGCCCGCACCACCAAAGGCACCGGCTTCAAGTTCACCGACTACACCGGCGAAGCCTTGCTAGCGACCATCAAACAAGCCCTGCTAGCCTACCGCGACCCATCCTCATGGCAGACGCTAATGCGCAACGGCATGGCCCGCGACTTTTCCTGGGGAGCCTCCGCCCGCGAATACGGCAAAATCTACGACCGCGCACGGCAAGCCCGAGCCGCCGCCGCCGCCGCAACCCCAGTCGCTGCGGACTTGAAGAAGGAGCCGGTGCTCGGGTAACGGGAGCGCCCAGCGGGCCTGCGGTAGTAAACTACGATCAAGGAAGGGCAACGATATGGCCTCTCTCGATTGGTCTCAATGTCCCGCTGTGGAGAGTGTCTCCGGCAAGCGCAGCGGCGCGTGGGTATTTCGTGGCACCAGGATGCCTGTGTCTACCGTGTTTGAAAACCTGGAGGCCGGTTCGAGCATCGAGGAAATCATCGAGCAGTTTCACGTAACGCGGAAGCAGATTGTCGCCGTGCTCGACTTTGCCGCGCGCAGTCTTGATGCTACTCCGGTCCCATAAATGGTCTTGGGAAGGGCACGGCTTCAGCCGTGCCGCTAACGACCGCCAGAAATGCGGGCTTTAGCCCCTGAGGCACTGCTCATGAGTCTGCGCGAACGATGAAAATGGCTAGCGTTGCGCCCAGTAAATCCGCGACACAAGATTAATTTGTCATCCTGAGCGAAGAGAAGGACCCATGTATTCTGTCGGCGCTGGCGAAATGCACAAGCATAGCGTGGTACGGCGTGCCTGCTAAGAGAGGCCGCGCATGAAAACGAAGAACATCCTGCTGCTCTCGGTGTTGTCGGCTCTCATTATCTGCGCAGCGTTCTGGGGCTTCAAAAGGCATCGCGACCGCCCTGAGAGGGACCTGCTCAGGAGAGCGCAAGCTGGTGATGCCAAGTCCCAATTCGAACTGGCGAAGGCGTACCAGAATGGCTGGAGGCATTTCCCCAAAGACGGGAAAGCCGCGTTCGACTGGTACTCACGAGCAGCCGGGCAAGGCTATGCAAAGGCACAGACCAATCTGGGCTATATGTATGCAAAGGGTGATGGCGTCAAGAAGGACGACGCTGCCGCCTTTCAGTGGTTTCAAAAAGCCGCCTTGCAAGGAGATCTGTATGCCGAGCGGAACGTGGGAGCGAGGTACGCAAAGGGGATTGGCGTTCCGCAGGACTATTTGGAAGCGGCCCTCTGGCTTCGGAAGGCAGCGGAGCAGGGGGATGCTGGGTCACAGATGGCCCTCGCTTCAATGTACGCAGCAGGAATAGGCGTCCAGCGCGATCGGGCGATGGCCCTAGCCTGGTACCTCGTTGCACGGGCAGGGGGGAAAGTAGACGACAAAGACAAGGGGCACGCGGACGAAATTCAGAAACATCTAACGCCCGCGCAGGTGTTGGAAGCCCAGCAACTGGCCTCGTCGTGGTGGACATCCCATTCGAACGGTACGAAGATGCCCGAGTATTCCAAGAGCGCCCGGCAGACGCAAGAGTCCGACCAGGTCCCTGTTCGCCACCGCCGCACTGCCGCCCAGGCCGATATCGACCGCGACATTGCTGTGCCGAGTGTCCCCCGACCGAGGCGCGGCGACTGCGAGACAGGGCACTGGGTGCAATCAGTCTCCGATGACGGAAGTATTGTTGCCCTAGAGGATGGCTCAGTATGGCGTGTGTCAGATACGGACACGGTTGACACATTCACCTGGTTGCCGACCGAAGATGTAATTGTTTGCGACGGCAAACTAGTTAACACTGATAGCAGCGAAACGGTTGAGGCAAGTCGGCTGAAATAGGCTAGCGCAACGAGAGAAATGCAGAATGTCGCAAAAATCATGCGGGAGTTACTTGCGTGCAAGAAGATTGCAAGAGCTAAGGATGATTTACAAGGTGAAATTTAAGCATATATTGTTAGCCGCTACATATTCGTTTGGGTCTTCCTGCTAGTTTCAGCCCCTTCTACTTTTAAGGCGTTCCAATATTTCCCCAGCCTTCACAAAATTAGACCTTGTAAACTCCTCAGCCGCTATACAGTTGTGCCTAGACTCGTGTCTAGATTCTGAGGCGTTTCGACTATCTTCCCATCCGTTGCTGCCGACACCAGCCATCCGATTGATTCAACAGGAGATTTACTTCTTGACGATTAAACTATCTTATATTATTATAGATAATAGTAATTTATCTAATGTATGTTTGGACGGTGCATATGTCGGACGGCAACCGGAGCGGAATCAGACTGTTTCGAATCCGTATGGAAGCTCTTAGAGACCCTTGTGACTCAGACGAGCTATCGATAGCGATAGAGCCCGCTATAGATTGCGATGGCTCTGAATGCGGTGTGGCCTTCCCCGACAGCGAGGGGGAGTTGGAAGACCTCCAACCGCACTTCCACCTGAAAATTTCAGGGAGACAACCGGATGCAGGGCCGGAGATCTACGCCGTGGACGGTGTGCTACCAAAGGTGATCGATTGATGCCAAGTCGGGAGTCGAAATGAAGTATCGAGTCAGTTGGACAATAGAAGTTGAAGCAAACTCAACAGTAGATGCCGCCTTTGACGCTCATAGAATCATGGGAGATCCGGACCGTTTCTCAACCGCGAGTCTAACCGTATTCGATCCCCAGGGCCAGATGGAGATCTTCGAATTCGAGAAAGAAATCACCACGACACAAACGCCTGGACACGCATGACCGGTAAGCGTCTTCAGTCTAGCCGCGCTCGTCCACGCTGCGTCACCTCGCGGGCAAGTTCCCGCATGGATTCCTGCGTGATCGCGCGTCCTTCGCCACGGGCCAGCGATGCTTCCGCCTCATCGACGGCGGCTAGGATTTCCGCGCGGCCACGTTCCCGCTCCTCCCACAAAGAAAGAGCTTCCTTCACCGCGTCTTCCTCGCGCAGAAGCCGTCCGCTGTCAATCGCTTGACGGACAAAGGCCCTTTGGTCGGGGGTAAGTTGCACTTCCATAAGCGTTAGCGTAGGAGCCGGAGGCGCAGGTGTCAAGCCACTTCTGACTTCTGATTTTTCATCACAAACCACCAGCGCGTCCTGTCACAGGCACGCCCCTCCAGCGCGACAATAGCCACCGATTGGGGCGGCCGTGTGCCGCACGCACCGCGCCCTTTGCGACAAGTGGGCTTCGTCGCGACCATGCACACGGGCGCCCCGTGATCCGACCCCTTGACACCCTCTCTTATAATAAAAGTATCAACACAATGAATTTCAACCGCGCGGCTCTCCGGCCACTAAGTCGAGGTCCGCAACCAGAATGTGGGGAACGCACTAACTCATTAGGAATCAAGATTTTACCTATAACTCCTTTCCGCTCAAGATTTTGGCGGGAATTTCCCGCTAAAATCTTGATTCCAATAGATCGAGGGGGGGAGGGGGGTGGGGGGTACCCGAAAGCTGGCAGAAAGCAGGAAAACCCCCGGAATACTAGGAGCGCTCATAACTCATTAAGAAATAAAGACTTTACGAGTAACCCGTTTAAACTCAAAGACCTGGCGTGATTCACCTCCAAGTCTTTGATTCCAAAAGACCGGTGGAGGGGGTACCACCCTACCTAAGTGGTTATTGCACCCTTAGTAAATAGTCGACCCGAAGAAAGGCCAAGTGCTCTAGCGGTACACTTCTGCAAGACTCCGATGAGCATTTCGCCGCGCACCATCTTCCACGTCGACATGGACGCCTTCTTCGTGTCGGTCGAAGAACTTTTCGACCCGAGCCTGAAAGGCAAGCCAGTCGTCGTCGGCGGACAGCGCGACGAGCGCGGAGTAGTCTCCGCCGCATCCTACGCCGCCCGAAAATTCGGCGTGCACTCGGCTATGCCCCTGCGCACCGCCGCGAAGCTTTGTCCGAAGGCAATTTTTGTCAACGGACATCCCGAACGCTATCGCGAGTATTCCGCCAAAGTTCACGAGATGCTTGGGCACTTCTCTCCCTTGGTAGAGATGGCTTCGGTCGATGAGGCGTATCTCGACATGACGGGAACCGAGCGCTTGCACGGCAGACCATTGCAAGCCGCGCAGCGTCTGCATGACTCGATGAAGTCGAATACGCATTTGAACTGCTCGATCGGAATCGGCACCTCGCGCCTGATTGCGAAAGTATCCTCAGCGAAAGCCAAGCCCAACGGAGTGTTCTGGGTGTTACCGGGAAGAGAAGCCAAATTCCTCGCGCCGCTCGCGGTTGGCGACATTCCCGGTGTAGGCAAAGTGATGGAAGAGAAGTTGCACGCGATCGGCATCCAGAAAATTGGCGACCTGGCTAAACTCGACGACCGCGATCTGGAAAATCGCTTTGGGAAATGGGGCCTGGCGCTGGCCGGAAAGTCACGCGGTGAAGACGCAGGAGGCTGGTTCGACAACGAAGTCGGAGAAAACGTCGACCCGAAATCAATCAGCCACGAGCACACGTTCGACGAGGACACAGGCGATGCCGAGCGCCTGCAATCCACGTTGATGCGCCTCAGCGAGATGGTGGGAAGGCGCCTGCGCGAAGGCGGATATTTCGCGCGCACGTTGCAGCTGAAATTGCGCTACAAAGATTTCACAACAATCACGCGAGCGCATTCCCTCGACCAGCCGACGCAGATGGATCACCACATCTTCGAGCAAACGCGACGTCTGTTTTTCGCCAACTGGAAGCCGGGCGCTCCGGTGCGCTTGCTCGGCGTGCAAGCGTCAAATTTCGAATCCGGTCCCGGCCAACTCGACCTGCTGGAGCCAAAGCGCGACGAGCGCTGGAAAAACGCTCTCGCCGCCGCGGACCATCTGCGCGACAAATTTGGCGAAGCGGCAATCGGTCTCGCCCGAGGCATGAAAGGCGGATTCCGCGAGCGCATCCACGAAAATCCGGCAGCGCTGCCGGGGAAGGGAAAGAAGAAAAGGCCTGAAGCTTGATTGAGCGCTTACAACGCCTCTGACGCAGACAACCTCTGCAATCGAACCTCTGACCTCTGCAATCGCTACGAGATATATTCCCGAATATACTCGTCGCGCGAAGCAGCCAGCTCGTGAGCGTCGCCATCGAAGATGACCTTGGCGTCCTTCAGTATCAGAAAGCTCATCGCGACTTCGCCGCGTTGGCCTTTCGGCAGAGCCACCATCTGATTGGTGGCTTGATCGAATTCGTGAGTCGCCATGGTGAAGGCGTCCTGCAGGCGGTGCGTCACCATCAGGGCGCTGGTCTTGGCAACGTCACGCTGTTTCATGATGAGTTCCACGATGGTGTTCGAAGTCACCGGATCGAGTCCGCCGGTCGGCGAGTCGTAGAGCAGCACTTCAGGTTCGGTGATGATGGCGCGGGCGATGGCCACGCGCCGTCTCATGCCGCCCGACAGTTCGGAGGGACGCATATCGTAAGTTCGTTCCAACTCCACGAAGCGCAGCACCTCGCGCACTCGCCGCTCGATTTCCTCGGGGGAGAGTTTCTCTTCCATCAGACGGAAAGCGACGTTCTCATAAACCTTGAGTGAGTCGAAGAGGGCGCTTTCCTGGAACACGATCCCCACGCGACGCCGCAGTTCGAACAGTTCCTGCTCAGACATTCGCGTGACTTCTTCGCCCAGTACGAAGATGCGTCCGCTATCGGGCCTCAACAGTCCGATGGCCAGCTTGAGCAGAGTGCTCTTGCCAGAACCGGCGACGCCGAACACCGCCTTGGTTTCGCCATGCGCCAACCGAAACGAAATGCTGTCGAGCACCACATTGTCATCGAACGCAATGGAAACATTCTCGAACTCAATGGCGTAATCGGAGGGACTCACCACCGCGGCCGCCGTGTTCGCGCTGGGCAGAGTGGGAGCGGGCATGACTTACCTGTACCCAAAGATCGCGAAGATCAACTTGGTCACGAAGAAATCCACCACTAGAATCAGCACCGAGGAAGCGACCACGGCCTGGGTCGTGGATCGTCCGACTCCCTGGGTCCCGCCGCGCGTCGACATGCCGTAATAACAACCGACGGTCGAAATGATGAACCCGAACAGCACCGGCTTGATGAGGCCGGTGAACACATCGCGGAACACAAGCGTCTGCCACACCGAGGTCCAATACTGCTGCGTGTCGAGCCCGAACAGCAGATGCGCCACCCCATAGCCGCCGATCAGCCCGAGCAGGTCCGCGATAATGGTCAGAAAAAAGAGCATGAAGGCGGTGGCCCCGATGCGCGGCGTAATCAGCTTCTTGGTGGGGTCGGTGCCCAGGGCGCGCATGGCATCGATCTGCTCGGTCACGATCATGGAGCCCAATTCGCTCGCCATGCCGGAAGCGTTGCGCCCCGCCACCATCAGCCCAGTGATCAGCGGCCCCAGTTCGGTGACCATGCCGAGCGACACGAGTTGGCCGATGAGCGTGACCCCGCCAAATCGTTGCAACGTGCTGGCGGAGTTCAGCGCCAACAGCGCGCCGACGGAGAGTCCCGTGAGAATGACGATGGGGAGGGAACCGACGCCGATCAGGTCCGCCTGCTGCAGCATATCTCCCATGTAAAGCGGACGGCGAAAGAAATTCGCGAGGGACTGCGCTGAGAGCAGCGTGTATTCCTGAACCGCCAGCGCAAATTCTTTGGCGACTTCAAAGGGCGAGATCAGTTCGAGTTCGAGCGCCATGTCGGATGGGGGAACTGCTGCTCAAGAAACTATAGCAGAGAGGGAAAGCATCGGGTCATCTCACCATCGGGTCATCGGGCGATCGAAAACCCGAGGGGCCTAGCCGTTTTCAGGTGACCCGATGGCCCGATCTCACTCACTCCCGGCTCTTCTTCTTGATCTCGATGGCCAGCCGTTTGATCTTCTGATTCAGCGTCGAGAGTGGAACATGGAAACGCTCGGCCGCTTCGGTCTGGTTCCAGCCGGACTGCTCCAGCATGTCGACGATGATCCGCCGTTCGCAGTCTTCCATGATGCCGAACAGCGATGTCCCGGCGCTGGCATCGATGGTTGCAATCGTGTTTCCCCGGCCCACGACGTGGTCGGGCAGCAAATCGACGCCAATGTCGCTATCGGAAGACAGCACGACGGCGCGTTCGATTGTGTTCTCCAGTTCGCGAACATTGCCCGGCCAGGAGTAACTCATCAGCGGCCGCAGCGCCTCGGTGGCGATGCGGCGAATCGGACGCTCGTTCTCTTCGGAGTATTTCTGGAGAAAATGCTGCACTAGCAGCGGAATATCCTCGCGGCGCTGCCGCAGCGGCGGCAAGTCGATGCTGATTACGTTCAGGCGATAGAACAAATCTTCGCGGAACTTGCCTTCCTTCACCATCTGCCGAAGATCCACGTTGGTGGCGGCGATGATGCGCACGTCCGCTTGAATTTCCTGCACGCCGCCCAAGTGCATGAACTTGCGATCCTGCAACACGCGCAGGATCTTCGCCTGCGTGTCCATGCTCATAGTGCCGATCTCATCGAGAAAGAGCGTGCCCCGGTCGGCCACCTCGAACAGCCCCTTCTTCGACACAACTGCGCTGGTAAAAGCGCCTTTGACGTGTCCAAACAGCGTGGATTCCAGCAGGTCGGGCGGCGTCGATCCGGAGTTGACAGGAACGAAGGGCCGGTCGCGCCGCGTGGAATTCAGGTGAATCGCCTTGGCGATCAACTCCTTGCCCGTCCCGCTTTCGCCTTGCAGCAACACCGTCGAGCGGCTGGGTGCAACCTGCGCGACCAGGTCGAAAATCTTGAGCATGGGTTCGCTCTTGCCCACGATGTGCTCAAAGTTGTAACGCTGTTTGAGCGCGCGCTTGAGCTGAACGTTTTCTTCTTCCGCTTTCTGGCGAGCGACGGCCGCACGCACGTCGGCCAACAGTTTTTCGTTGTCCCACGGCTTCTGGATGAAGTTTGTGGCTCCGGATTGCATGGCGCGCACCGCGTTCTCCACCGTGCCATAGGCCGTGATCATGATGACGGCCTGCTGCGGGTGCAGCACTCGAATCTCCGCCAGCACGTCCATCCCGTTCTTATCGGGGAGCGCCAAGTCGAGCAGGACCACGTCAAAGGTACGTTCTCCAACATGCGCCATCCCTTCACGTCCGTTCCCTGCCACCGCGACTGTGTAGCCCTCGAGTTGCAGGAGCGTTTCGAGCGATTCCCGAATTTCCGCTTCGTCGTCGATGATGAGGATTCTGCCCGCGCTTTCCGGTTGCGTGCGTTCCGGCGTACTCCGCCGCGGGATTGTCGTGACTTCAGATACTGCTGCCAATTCAGACATGGACGGCCTTCCTCGTCGATATCAATGGAAAATCCAAGGTGAAGGTAGTGCCTTCGCCCGGACGGCTCTCCACGCGAATGTTGCCCGCGTGTTCCTGGATGATGCCGTAGGTGACCGATAGCCCAAGGCCTGTGCCGCGGTTTTGGCCTTCCGCGGGCGACGTCTTGGTGGTAAAAAATGGATCGTAGATGCGGTGAATGTTTTCCTGGGCAATCCCCGAGCCGGTGTCGGAAACGCGTACGCTGACGAATTCGCCATTCAGCGTTGCTACGTTCAGGACTCCCCCTCCGGCCATCGCATCCTTGGCATTGAGAAACAAATTCAAGAACACTTGTTGCAGGCGCCCGGAGTTGCCCTGAATCAGAGGCAGTTTTTCGTTCAACTCGGATTGCACCTGGATGTGCGCCACTTTGAACTGGTGCTCAAGCAGAGCAAGGGTATCTGCGATTACTTTATTCAGGCTGATTTCCGTCAATTCCGTGCCCGAGGTGCGCGAGAAGTTCAGCAGGTTGTTGACGATCTCCGAGGCGCGGAACGTCTGCTTGGTGATCTTGTCGAGCACGCTTGCTTTCTGCGGATCGGACTGTAGTTGCTTGGCCAGCATCTGCGTATAGGAAGAGATCACGGCCAGCGGCGTGTTCACTTCGTGCGCCACGCCCGCGGCCATGAGCCCAATGGAAGAAAGTTTGTCGGCCTGCGTGAGTTGGACTTCAAGCTCGATGCGCTCGGTGATGTCGTCCATGATGACCAGACGTCCCACCACGTTGAACTTGCGGGTCACCAGCGGCGCCATTGCCACGTTGACGACGCGCGATTCACCCGTGGGCGTCGCCAGCCGGAACTTGTAAAGATTGTGAATTCCCGGATTTTGCCGGACGCGATAAAACTCCTCGACGAATGCCGCTGGAAAAACCTCGCTCAACGATCGCCCCACCACCTGCCAACGCGGCTGCGCATACATCACTTCCATCTGCGAGTTCCAGGACTCGATGCGATCCTGCAAATCCACAGCCATGACGCCGACGTTGATCGATTCCACGATATTCTCGTTGAAATCCTTGAGCCGCTCGTACTCGCTCACCTTCTGTTCAAGGGACGCGTACAGCCGCCCGTTTTGGATCGCGATGCCAATGTAACCCGCCAGCGCCTGGAGCAACTCCACATCTTCGCTAGAAAGGAAATCTCCTTGCATCGTCTTGCCCAGCCCGAGGAAGGCGATGGTTTTTTGCCGCGCGTGGCACGGTATGTAGTAGTTCAAGTCCAGGCGTCCGATCGCCTCTTGCGCCATCGCATTCTCGCGCGGCAACTGGTGCGTGTTCTCGAAGAAGATATGTCCGACGGCGTCCTCGATGCGCGGCTTTGCCAGAAACGACAGATCGAGACCGGTGACGTGGGCGATGCCAAACGACTTCGACAGTTCAAAGCGCGAAGAGTCGCTGTTGGCGAGGAAGATGGCAATTCGATCTACCAGCAGCGTGCGCGCCAGCCGGTCCACCAGCGACGACAACATCTTGTCGAGATCGGTCTCCGAACTCAACTCGCGTCCGAATTCAATCAGTGTGCGCCTGTAGTCGTAGCCCGTCCGGAAGAAATACTGGTCCAGCTTCTCCTGGATCCATTTTCGCACCGGATCGAACAACAGCGCGGTAACTACCACCGCGATCATCAACCCGTACGGTCCGGAACTGGGCACGCGCGTGTGCACCAACTCCGCGATCGAAGCGACGCCGGCGAAGTAAAGGCCGACGATGGCCGCCGCGGCCAGCGTATACGCCATGCCGCGCTTGAAGATCAGATCCACGTCCATCAGCCGGTAACGGAAAATGGCGTAGCCAAACGTCAGCGGCAGCAATCCCAGCGACAGTACCGACACCTTCATCGTGAGCGAAGGCATCACTCCGAACAGATACGGCAGAACATAGAACAACGTAAACGGTGTTATGGCAAGAATAGTGCCGCGCGTAATCCACTTGAGCTGCTGCCGCAGAATGGGGGTGGTGGCCGCGCGCGAGTTGTCCCAAAGGACGGCCGCTGCCGAGACAAAGAAAATCGTCAGATACGCCCAGTGCACCCGATTCAAATTAAACAGCAGCGAGTTGCTGGCTTTCAGGTATTCCAGCGCCAGGAACTGGATTACGAACAAAACCACTCCCGGAACGTAGAGCGCCGGAATCGACCAGCGATGCCTGCCGACGAACGCCCGCCGCTCCGGAAAGGTCAATACGAAATGCAGGAACAGCGCCGGTTGCAGCAGCCACGCCACTTCATTGGCCCATAGCACGGACCAGTCAAAGACGTTGAACTTGCCGGTGTAGTGCAGCGAGTAGAAAACGAACGAGACCAGACAGAAAATGTAAAAATGCGTCGAACCCACCGCCGTCCAGCGCCGCAGAAGAACATAAAGCCCGATGCCCAGGTAGATGAGCGCGATCAGGCGCAGCCAATCGTTCATGGAGCGTTCGGCCGGAACCAGCACCACTTCCACATCCAGCGGCACCGAGCCGCGGATCAGCGAATAGGTCGCCTTGGAATAGACCCCGGAGTAGTAGAGTTGCCGCGTCACCGTGGCCGCGGTATCCACCGAACGGCCGTTGATGCTGACGACCTTGTCGCCCCGGCGAATGCCAGCCCGTTCAGCCGGGCCGCCCTGCTCCAGGCGATCGGCGACCAGTTGGCCGTTCCGCTCCATCCACCACGCACCGTCGTCGGGAACCGTGGTTTGGTGTTCGATTCTGTAGTTGAAACCGGCGAACAGGATCGCCGCTACTGTGAGAAGCGTCAGCAGGATGGCGGTAAACCGAGCCTCAAATTCACGGTTCATGGGCTGGGACGCTGGTGCGGCGTGGCCAGATACTCGACGCCGTTGAGGCATCAGCAACTTCACTGCCACCCTCCAATCTCGCCCGGAACTGGTAAGTCGCTGCTATAGAGCGAGTTTCACGATTATAAAGAGAATTTGGATTAGCGGCTATGGAAAATGGAATGTGGTTTCTGGTTTTCGGGATTCCCCGGTCACCACGGCCTCAGTCTGCGGCTTCTGTGGTTCGCGCCGATATCCGCCCAGCGCTGCGACGTTCTACAATGAACCCATGTCCCGCCTCCATCATATTGCCGACCTGGAAAAGCGCTTTCTTCTCCCCACCTACAATCGTTATCCCGTGGCCTTCGAGCGCGGCAAAGGTGTTTTCCTCTACGACTTCGAAGGCAAAAAGTATCTCGACTTCGTAGCCGGACTGGGCGTGAACGCGCTCGGCCATGCTCATCCGCGCATCGTGAAGACGATCCGCGAGCAGGCCGCTCGCGTCATTCACCTTTCGAATCTCTACTACAACGAATATCAGGGACAGCTTGCCGAGCGCCTATGCCAGCTTTCGGGGTTCGACCGCGTCTTCTTCTCCAACAGCGGCACCGAGGCCATGGAAGGCGCCATCAAACTGGCGCGTCTCGCCGGACACAAAGCGGGCGGCGCGGCCAAGTCGCAACTCGTGGCGCTCGAAGGCTCGTATCACGGCCGTACCTTTGGCTCCTTGTCCCTGACCGGGCAGGACAAGTACCGCAAGGGTTTTGAGCCGCTGCTCGAGAACGTGACCTTTGTGGCGCAAAACAACGTCGAAGCGCTGCACGCCGCCGTCAATGCCAACACCTGCGCCATCGTGCTCGAGCCCATCTTTGGCGAAGGCGGAATTCTCGAATGTTCCGAAGACTTCCTCCGCGCCTGCCGCACCCTGGCCGATCAGCATCATGCGGCGCTCATCTTCGACGAGATCCAGTGCGGCCTCGGGCGCACCGGCCACTACTTCGCTTTCCAGACTTTCGACGTTGTGCCCGACATCGTCGCCATCGCCAAGCCCATTGCCGCCGGAGTGCCGTTAGGCGCGTTCCTGTCGAAAGAACATTTCGCCTCCGCGATTTCACCCGGCCAGCACGGCACCACCTTTGGAGGAGGTCCGCTGGCCTGTCGCGTCGGCCTCGAATATCTGGCAATCGTCGAGGAGGAACGCCTGCTCGAAAACGTCGCGAAAGTCGGCGGCTATCTGCATCAGCAGCTCCAGGGACTGGTCGACAAGTACGCCGCTACCCGCGAAGTACGAGGCCGAGGATTCATTCAGGGCCTCGTGCTCGACATTCCCGCGCGCCCTCTGGTCGAACAGGGTCTGGCGGAGGGTGTACTTTTCAACGTAACTCAGGACACCGTCCTGCGCTTCCTGCCTCCCTTCCTTCTGGAAGAAAAGCACGTGGATAAAGGCATCCGAGTATTAAAGAAACTGTTAGGCAAGAAACGGAAGAAAGCGCGGAGCGCACTGTCAGAAGTTGCGACGGCGTCATAACAGCAAAAAAAGGGGAGCCAGAATTTAGCTCCCCGGAGTCGATAGAGGCGATATCAATTAGTAAGAACCTGTCCGCGAGGATTTCGTTGCCCATCGAAACGCAAAATCCCGAAGAAAAGTTCGTCCCCGTCGGCAAGCCCAACTCCAGCCCCGGACCCGCGCCGACGGCAGCCGTGATCGAAGAGCATTGGCTCGATCTCCCCGACGGACGCATGCGCTACCTCAAGGCTGGCTCCGGCCCGACGCTCATCCTGATTCATGGCCTGATGGGCTACTCCTTTTCCTGGAGATTCACCATCCCCGCTCTCGCGCCCCATGCCACCGTTTACGCCATCGACAATCTGGGCGCTGGATTCTCGACGGCCAACGACGGCATGGACTGCACTATGCGTGCCACCGCCCGGCGCGTCCTCCAGTTCGCCGACGCTCTCGGCATCGAAAACTTCGACTTGCTGGGAACCTCGCACGGCGGAGGCGTCGCCATCATGGTCGCAGCCATTTGCACTGAACGAAACCTTGGTGGACAAAACGACGCGCGCCTGCAGCGCCTGATCCTGGTGGCGTCCGTAAACCCCTGGTCGAAGCATGGCAAGCGGCTCGCACCGTTTCTAGGCAGCGCTCTTGGGTCGCTGCTGTTCCGCGGCACAATCGAACAGTGGCGCTCCCTGGACCACCTGTGGCTGCGACGCCTGTTCAGCGACGGAGCCAAAATTCCGCCCGATTCTCTCGATGGCTACCGCATGCCGGTATTCAAGAATCACGCCTTCCGCCACGCTCAGCGCATTGTAAGAAACTGGACGGCAGACCTTGCGGAACTGGAAACCACGCTCCCGAAAATTCGTGATTACCCCACACTCATCGTCTGGGGAACGAAAGACCGCGCCGTCGATTTTCCATCCGCCGAGCCGCTGCGCCGGAATTTTCGCGATTGCCGTCTGGTGGCGTTCGAGGGCGTAGGCCACCTGCCCTACGAAGAAGCGCCCGAGGACTTCAACCGCGCGCTCGTCGATTTCCTCACGAGTTCGCAGTTCCCAGTTCTCAGAAAAAGCGGGGTTACTGAAACTGACACTGAAAACTGACAACTGAGAACTGAGAACCAGCTCTTCATGCACCACGCCATCATTCAATCTCTGCGCGCCTTCATCGCCGACTACGGTTACTGGGCCGTGGCTGTGGCCTTGCTGTCGGAAAGCGCCGGCATCCCCGTCCCCGGTGAGATCACTCTCCTGCTGGCGAGTTTTCTGGCGTATCACGAACATCGGCTTCAACTCGGATGGATCATCGTGATCGCCACCGCCGCCACCACGCTCGGCGGCGATCTGGGCTACGCCGTCGGCTACCATGGCGGACGCCACCTGCTCGATCGGTATCAGCGCGCCTTCCGGATTTCTCCCGCCACAATCAAACGCGGCGAGCAGATGTTCGCCCGCCACGGAGCAGCCGCCATTTTCTTCGCCCGCTTCATTTTCGGGCTGCGCGTTTTCGCCGGGCCGCTGGCCGGCGTTCTCCGCATGCGCTGGCGGGCTTTTGCGATCTTCAACTTCCTCGGCGCGGCCGTCTGGGTCGCCGTGATCGCCAGCGCCGGATACCTCTTCGGCCAACATTGGCACACGTTGCTGCGAACCATGCAGCGCTTCAATATTGCAGTGTTAATCGTCGCCGGGGTCGTGATCCTGTGGTGGAGATATCGTCGCCAAACCTTGCCGGAAAATTAAGAGCGTGCCCAACTTGGCTGCTCCGACAAGTTGAGCGTTAGAACCCCGCCCCAGTTGCCTGACCCAACCGCTGCCCGTTATCCTTCTGGCCATGCCCAGCACTCTTGTCGAATGCGTTCCTAATTTTTCCGAAGGCCGCGATGCGGCCAAAGTCGATGCCATTATCGAAGCCATGAAAATTCCCGGCGTCTATCTCCTCGACCGCGAGATGGATTCCGATCACAACCGCTGCGTCATTACCCTGGTCGGCGAACGCGACGCCATTCAGGAAGCCGCCATTCGCGGCGTCGGGAAGGCCGCCGAGTTGATCGACCTCACCAAGCATAAGGGCGCGCACCCGCGCATGGGCGCAGCCGATGTCATTCCCTTTATTCCGATCGACGGCGTCACCATCGAAGACTGCGTCGCCATGGCACGCCACGTGGGAGCCGAGATTGCGAAGCGCTTCCAGATTCCGGTCTATCTCTATGAAGCCGCCGCGGCCACGCCCGAACGCCAGAACCTGGAAAACATTCGCCGCGGTCAGTTCGAAGGCATCCGCGCCGACATCGCGACCAATCCCGCGCGCAAGCCCGATTTCGGCGAGCCTCGCGTGCATCCTACGGCGGGTGCTACGGTGGTTGGAGCCCGCAAGGCTCTGGTGGCTTACAACGTCTTTCTGAATACGCCCGATGTCGATATCGCCAAGAAGATTGCCAAAGCTGTGCGCTTTTCCAGCGGCGGGCTGCGCTTCGTTAAGGGCGCGGGGTTTCTGGTGCGCGGCCTGGCTCAGGTGTCGATGAACCTGACCGATTTCGAGCAGACTCCCGTACACCGCGTCTTCGAATACGTGAAGCGCGAGGCGGCGCGCTATGGTGTCATTCCAGTTTCGAGCGAGATCGTTGGGCTGATTCCGAAGAAGGCGTTGGAACAGGCGGCGGAATGGTTTCTGCAAGTTGAAAATTTCGATTCCTCGCTGATTCTCGAAAATCGCCTGACTGCCGTAATGGGGGGCAAGATGGCCGTCGGCGGTTTACGCGCGGGAGTGGAGCCCTTCATCGAGCAACTGGCCGCTCCCACCGCGACTCCCGGAGGTGGGAGCGCTGCTGCTGCGAGCGGTGCGATGGCGGCGGGGCTGGCAGGCATGGTCGCGTCCATGTCGCGCGGCAAGAAAGCTTACGTGCAGTACGAAAGCCAGCTCAGCGAAGCCATCACTCGACTCAGTCAGCTTCGCGAAGAACTCAAGGCTGCGATTGACGCCGATGCCGAGTCTTACAATCTGGTGATGAAGGCGTACAAAGCGGCGAAGGAATCTTCGGGTGGGGATACGGCGATTAACGCGGCGCTCAAACAGGCGACCAGCGTGCCTTTGGGCGTGGCTGAAAAAGTAGTTGAGGTGGCGAAGATCGCTACGAAATTGGCGCCGATCACTAACCCGAATATGAAGTCCGATCTGACGACCGCGATTGCGCTGGCAAAGGCGGCGCTTGAAGGCGCGCTGGCGAATGTGGAGGTCAACCTGGATTCGATGAAGGACGAGGCGTTTGTCAACGAGACGCGGAAACGGGCGGCGGCGCTGAAAGGGTAGATCGGCGAAGACTGGAAACGAGTTCACCCATGAGTGACGATACAGTCGCAAGCCTGCCACCTCGCTCCCCGCGGATGCGGACATTCTGGAAAACTCTAGCAACTGTCCTGGCTGTGACAGTGTTTGCGTCAGTCTTAGTTAACCTCTCTATGCCTGCGTGGCCGGACATGACGCGCTCACCGCGGCCCTCTGAGGGCAGGGTCTATCGGGGGATCCTCAACGGTTCGGACACTTACATGAATAGGCGAGAATACTTGCTCCACTGGGTGCTAGAGGATGTGAACTTTGCGGGCGTAGCTGCATTTGCGGCAATTTATTTCTTTGTGGACCCATTCGACTACAAGCGTCGCTTGCGCCCGCTCCGTCCGCCCCGGCCGTATTGACCTGCCTGTTTTCCACGCAAACTCAGCCACCTGAAGCGTTCTAACACCAGTCCGAGGCGGAAACACTTTAGTTACCGTCCTGTCGTGCGAATTCGGGACTAAAATGGCATCAGAACCGGGAGAACGAGGAAAGACCGTCAAGATCGCCAACGCACAGATTGCGGTTTGCATCTAATCTTTGCAGGACTTGGCAGAACGTGCAGTCCCGTTCTTTGGAAGTCGACTCGGACGTTGTTCTGGCTTTACGCTGCATTTCGAGAAAATGGTTTCGAGGAACTCTATGAAGAAAATGTGTTTTGCGGTACTGCTTCTCTGCGCGACGGCTGGTTTCGCCATGCCCATCGCATCGTCGGCGCGCGCCATGGTGCCTTCGGAACTTCAGCAACTGATTGGCGTCGACTATCGCGCGCTCAAGGATTCGCCCACGGCGCAGGCGCTGAAAGACAAAGTCATGCCGCAAAACCTCAAGGATCTTGAGACCGCGCTGAAGGGCATCGGCATCAGCTCCGACCGCGATCTCGACCAACTCGATTTCGCTTCCTTCCGCACGGAGAAGAAGGGCATTCAAACCATCGGCGTGGCGCAGGGGTCGTTCTCCGCCAAGGCCGTCCTCAAGAAGATGAAGCTCAAGAAGATCTCAGGCGTCAAATACGGCACGGCCACCATTTATCCGATGGATAGCGGTCTGGTCATGACATTCCTCGACGACAACACTCTCGCCTTCGGTGAAGAGGCGTCGCTGAAGAGCGCGCTCGATACCCGCGACGGCAAGCGTCCCTCGCTCGATTCCAATCCGGTCATGTCGGAACAGATGGCGGCGGTCGATAGCGGCCCGCTGTGGAGCGTCCTCGATCAGCAGGGAACCCAGGCCATCATGATGTCGGCGATGGGCGATGCCGCCGGGAAAGTCGGCGACTACGACAGCCTTAAGAAGCGCATTCAGGCGTCCCGCTACACCATGAGCTTTCAGACCGGAGTGAACTTCGATCTGACGGTTCAGACTGCGGACTCGATGACCGCAGCCACGTTGTCGACGGTGCTCAAGGGCGTCATCCTTTATAAGAAGATGGGCGCCAGCAAGGACGAGAAGACTGCCTATGATTCCGCCACCGTCGACTCCGACGGCTCGAACTTGCAACTCCACTTCAAGAGCGACGACCAGAAATTCCAAGCGCTGATGAGCACGCCGCTATTCGCGGCCGTTTCGCACTAAGCAGTATCGAACCGTCAACCACCAAGGGCACGAAGAGGCACGAAGGAACGGCCGCAGTTAGACACCTTCGTGATACTTCGTGTCCTTTGTGGTTAAGGACTGTGGAGCCGGCCAACTCCCTCACCAAAACTGAACATATTGACCGTACACCCGTCACATTCTGACGCGGCGCGCTTTGCTATAAGAATGGACAGGGTCTCAGGAATCCCCTCCGATTCCGAAGTCTCGGACACGAGGGGATGGGTATGTGCGGCCGCTGTCAACCATTTCTGTTCACGATTCGCAATTTCTTCCGTGTAGTTATTTTCCGCGTAGTTCTCTTTCAACTCATTTTTATTCTTGTCGCTTCCATCACCTGGGGGCAGGACGCGTCCACGGGCGCGTTGCGCGGGGTCGTGTTGGATGCCTCGGGCGCCGCGGTCACGAATGCGGACATCGTGGCGATTCGGGTGGAGACGGGAATCCGCTATCACTCGGCCACGGATTCGGCGGGGCGATTCGTGGTCGACATGCTGCCTCCGGGAACGTACTCGGCGCGGGCGGAGGCGGAAGGAATGTCGCCGCAGATTTCTCCGGCGATTCGAGTGGAGCTGGGAGCGGCGACGCAGCTGACGTTCAAGTTGAGAGTGGCCGGCCCGAGGGAATCGATCACCGTGTCGGACGATCCGCGGGTGGAGACGAATCCAAGTTCGATCTCGGCGCTGGTGGATGATAAGGCGATCGCGGATCTGCCACTGAACGGGCGACGGTTCACCGATCTGCTGCTGCTGGCGCCGGGAGTAACGCAGGATCCGCGAGATTTGACGGGAGGTTCGAACGGCGATCTCTCCTATGGCGGCATTCGCGGATACAACAACAGCTTCCTGGTGGATGGTGGCGACAACAACAACGGTTTCTATGGGCAAGCGATGGGGCGATACCGCTCGCCCTACCAGTTTTCAAACGAATCGGTGCAGGAGTTTCGCGTGCAGTCGAGCGGCTATGGGTCCGAGTCGGGACGGGCTGGCGGCGCGGTCGTGAACGTGGTCACCAAGTCGGGCACGAACACGTGGCACGGCAGCACCTTTTATTATTTGCGCGACAGTTCCTTAGGGGGAGCTGCGCCTCCATTTGTGGGCGTCGATCCCCACAATGAGCAGCACCAGTTTGGAGCGACGGTTGGAGGGCCGATCCAGCGCAGCAAGACGTTCCTGTTTGCGGGTTACGATCAGCACATCTTCAATGTTCCGGCGGTGGTGGAATTCCTCAACGGTTCAATGACGGTCGCGCCGCAGCAGGGCACTTACCCGAGTATTTTGGATTACGAAGTCTGCAATCCGGCGATTGGAGGTTCGGCGTGCGATCAGGCCATTGTGCCGGGATGCCCGCCTGCCAGCGAAGGTGGGCCGCCCTGTGCTGCTCCGAACGCGTTGGCGGCGGCGGTGCAACTTTCACAGAATGGAGGGACGAAACGCGCGCAATTGTTGGGAGAGACGGGATCGGTAAAGCTCGACCGAGTACTCTCGGCGCATCAGTATCTTTCGCTGCGGGTGAGCACGGCGCGGTCTTACGGGACGAACAACGTCACGTTCGATTCGGGGAGTCCAATTACGAATGATGCTCTGAGCGCGAATGGGGAAGAGAACGTAGAGACTGAAACCGCATCGCTCAGTTTGTCGAGCGGCATTACGCCGCGGCTGACGAGCCATCTACGGGCGCAGTTTTCGCAGGATCGGGAACAGCTGTTTCCGAATACGACCGGAACACAAGGCGACATCTACGACTGGATGGAGGATTTTGGCCAATCCTCGACTTTGCCGCGGCAGACGCGGGAGCACCGGCTGCATCTGGCGGAGACCTTGAGTTGGAGCCGAGGGCGCAACGAGTGGAAGTTCGGCGCCGACGGGATGCGAACCTGGGACTATAACTTCTTTCCCTCGATGTTCGCCGGAAAATATATCTTCGACGACATTTATGTGGATCCGTTCACATTTGTGCCGGAGCCCGCGAACGGGGGCAACCTGAAGCTGACTCCACTGCGGGCGTATGCGCACACCATCATGCCGAGTTGGGATTGGGATGCCGGCAGTTGGACTGGACCTTCCGCGAACCTGGCGCGATATTACGAGCAAAGTTTTGGCAATCCGGTATCGCATCCTGACAGCAACGACTACGCGGCGTTTGTGCAGGACACGGCGCGCCTCACGCCGCATCTCAGCTTGAGCCTGGGAGCGCGCTACGATTTGCAGACATTTTCAAAGCAAGGAATGCAGGTGAATCCGCTCTGGCCGCAAGTGGGGAAGATGCCGCTGAATGGGACAAACTTTGCGCCGCGGGTGGGACTGGGCTATGCATTCGGCACCGACCGTCCGGTGATGGTGCGGGCGGGATTTGGAATTTTCTATACGCGGCTTCCGGGAATTTATCAGTCGTCGGTGATCAACAACAATGGGCTGAGCGACAATTTTCTTTCCCTGGACAACGCGGATTACTACCAGAACCAGGTGTTTCCTTCCTATCCGAATGCGGCGGTGAACTGTCCGCGGGGTCCGGTGGCATGCACAATGCCGACTTGGCTGCAGCCGTATGCGACCGCTGAGGTCTCTGCGTTTGCGCCGGATTTCAAGACGCCTCGGGTGCAGCAGGCAAGTCTGAGCATGGAGCGCGAGGTGAGCCGCGGTTTGACCGGCACCGTGTCGTATTTGTATGTGCATGGCGTGGATATGATCCGAGCGGAGGACGTGAATCTTCCGCCGCCGACCTATTACAGTTATCCGATTTACGATCCGACTGGCTCTACCTTTCAAAATGCTTTTTATAACGTGGAGTCGTTTGCGACGTGGCAGACGAGTGCCAGCATCAGTTGTCCGTATCCGCCGTGCATCAATCCACTGGCGCGGCCGATCCCGCAACTGGGAGCCGTCGACCAGTTTCAGAGCGCGGGCGCGAGCTTTTATAACGGCATGACGGTGTCGCTGCGCAAGCGAATGTCGAAGGGCATGGATTTCCGGTTGGCGTATACCTGGGCGCACGCGATCGACAACGGACAGGATGCTCCCACGACAGCAACGTCAACAGTGCAGAACCCGTTCGCCCCGAAACTCGAGAAAGCGTCGAGCGTGACGGATCAGCGGCAGCGGCTTTCGATTTCCGGAATCGAGGAGCCAAATCCGTTTGCGGGGGGACAGAAAGTCTTGGCGGCGCTGTTCGACCACTGGAAAATCTCGGGGATCATGACGTTTGGCAGCGGCCGGCCGGCAAACGCCACGGTGGAGGGCGACCCCAATCAGGACGGGAACTTGGGCAATGACCGGTTAGCGGGCTACGGGCGCAATGCGTTTACCGGTCCGGACTACGCGACCATGGATCTGAGGTTGGGAAGAACGTTAAATCTGGGCGAGCATCTTCATCTACAGTTGAATGCCGAGTCGTTCAATCTGTTCAATCGCGACAATCAGACCTACCAGGTGAGCGACAACGGCTACTACAATCTGGCGGGACAGTTCATCAAATACACGCAATACCCGGTGTCAGGAGGAGCGCCTTATCCCGCGTATTATCAGCAACCTGCGAGCTTAATGAAACCCATGGGCGCGTTTGCTCCGCGACAAATGCAGATGTCGATGCGGCTGAATTTCTGAAAGGAAGTGAAGATTTCTGCACATTCGACTTGACTTAGGGGTAGATTGCTTGCCATAACTAGTGAGTCCCGTTGGACGAGCAGGGGGGTGTAGTCCCGTTGGCGGAAATTCGACTGCAAGAGGGAGAGTCCCTCGAAAACGCATTACGGCGGTTTAAGCGGAAGGTACAAACTGAGGACATTATTAAGGAAGTAAAGCGTCACTCGTTTTACCTGAAGCCCGGCGAGAGAAAGCGCGTAAAGGAAGCGCTAGCTCGCAAGCGTAGCCGCAAGAAGGCACGTAAAGAGCAGGACTAAGCAATTACGGGCCGTTCGCGCAGGCGGACGGCCCGTGCCCTGTTAGGTTTAGGCGGTATCGAAGTTCTTGTTCGGAAAATGTAACAAGATGGATTTGTTGCTTCGTAGATTTGTAATACGCAGTAAGCTTCAAAGCTTTGAGAGTTGGAGATGCCGCAAGTAGCGTCTCTGAGAAGCAAAAAAAGCAAGAACCGCGCGGGTGCACACCGCACGGCGGGCCGAGTCCAGGGGTAAGTACGAGGGGATATAAGTCTCCTGCCCACGTTGTGAACCGGATCCTTCCCTATTCGGGTCTCCCGTGCAGAGCAGGGATGCGCTGGGAGCGCCTCTCCAATGGAATACCGGGATAAGGTTTTAAAGTGCATCGACTGTGGCACGGATTTCGTGTTCACCGCCGGCGAACAGCTGTTCTTCCACGACAAGAAGTTCACGAACGAACCCAAACGCTGCAAAAACTGCAAGGGCAAACGAGTCTCCGTGCTCGGATCGGCGTCGCACGGTTCGCCGCGCGGACACTCGTACGTGAAGACCGAAACCCGCACGAACTGTTCGCAGTGCGGTAAGGATACGACGGTGCCGTTCCGTCCGACGCAAGGACGCCCGGTGCTATGCCGCGACTGCTTTCAGCAGGGGCGGCGGGTCGCCAGCGCCTGATTGTTCACTGACGTCTGTCGAAGTGGGGCCAGTGGGACTTCTCATCCCGCTACGCGGTCTGCTTGTTGTGCCTTGGAAGTCCCGACAAATACCTCACGACGCTTTCTGTGCACCCACGGCGGCTTCGGCCACAGCCACCATTCGTTTAGTAGTATAGGAGCGTGGCTCGCTTCTACATAGAAAATTTCGGCTGCCGCGCTACGCAAGCCGACGGTGCGGCGCTAGAACGGCAATTTCTGGAGCGCGGACTGGAACGCGCTCGCGCGGCGCGCGATGCTGAGATTGTCGTCCTGAATACCTGCACCGTGACCGAGGGTGCCGATAAGGACGCTCGCGCGTCGATACGGCGGTTACAGCGCGTCAATCCGGATTGCCGCATTCTGGTAACCGGCTGCTATGCACAGCGTGCGCCGCAGGAACTGGCGGCGCTGCCGGGCGTGACGTGGGTGGTGGGTAATTCGCACAAGCATCAGGCAGCGGAGATTGCGACTTCTTCCTTTGTTTCTTCCGACGACCAGCCTTCCTCTTCGGCGGATTCGCCCGCAACATCCGGCTTCGTGCCGCTCGCGCAAATTTCCGGGAGTCAAACTGGTCAGGTGACGGTGGGCGATATTTTTGCGCACACGGAACTGATGGCGGCTCCGGTATTTGAAGCGGCCAACGAGCGCACGCGTCCGAACCTGAAAGTGCAGGATGGATGCGACAATCGCTGCTCGTTCTGCGTGATTCCTTACGTTCGCGGCCAAAGCCGTTCGTTGCCCAAGGAGCGAGTCATCGCCGAGGTGCGGACGCTGGTCGACTCCGGTTATCGCGAAGTGGTGATTTCGGGAATCAATTTGGGACGGTGGGCAAGGGACTTGGAGGTCGTTGGTCGTCAGTCGTCAGTCGTTGGCGAACAACCGCCTTTCAGTTCGGTGATTCCCTCAGCGGGGCAGCCTGAGTGGAACCGTGAGCGACCAACGACTAACGACCAACGACTTGTCGATCTGGTTCACGCCATCCTTGATCGCACTTCTTTGGAGAAACTCCGAATCAGTTCCGTCGAACCCATGGACTGGAGCGACGTTCTGATTAATCTCGTCGCCTCCTCACCGCGGATCGCGAAACATGCGCATGTGCCGATGCAATCGGGGAGCGACGCCGTGTTGCGACGGATGCACCGCAAATACAGGCCGTGGCATTACCGGGAGAAAATCCTGAAGATTCGAGCGGCCATGCCCACCGCAGCCATCGGCGCCGACGTGATGGTCGGATTTCCCGGCGAGACGGATGCGGAGTTTGACGAAACGCGGCGCCTGATCGAAGAACTGCCGTTTACTTATCTGCACGTTTTCACCTATTCGGCACGTCCCGGAACGCCTGCGGCGGAGCAGCCAGCGCAGGTTCCGGTAACAGTGGCGCGGGAGAGAAACCGCGTGTTACGGGAGATCGCATGGGCGAAGAAGACGGCATTTATGCTGTCGTTGGTGGGGACAGCAGTCGAAGCGATTACGCTGCAGACGGGCGGATCGGAATTCACCGAGGCGCTGACGGAAAATTATCTAAAAGTAAAGGTTTGCGGACGACACGAAGCAAACCTCTGGATGGATTTGAACATCGAAGGAGTGGATGGCGAAATGCTCGAAGGCCGGCCCGCCACGAACGGTGCAAGCTTGTCGTTAGAAGCGTTGGGTGCCGCATTGAGTAACTCAGGAGTGCACCGCACCGAACAAACGAATTGACCTGTAACCGTTTAGCGGCTTACTATACCCGTAGTTCTTAAATGCAGGAGAGCTTCGAACTCATGTCGCAGTCAGCGTTTCGGTCTGCTCTGTGCTGTTTGTTGATGGCCGCGTTTCCGGCGCAAATGATGCTGGCCGGCGAGACGCCATCGGCCATGTTGTACACGAATGGCGCGGCTTGGTTGAACGGGAGCGACGTGCCGAAATCGGCAGCTGTTTTCTCTGGAGACCTGTTGCAGACGCGGGCCGACTCGACGGCTAGTATTCAATCCAATGGATCGAGCGTGATGGTCCTGGCGGATTCGCTGGTGAAATTTGAAGGGCCGGTGGTGGAACTGGAGCATGGTGCGGTGCGCGTGACGACGTCGCGCGGAATGGCGGCGCGCGCCGGCGATGTGACGGTGAAACCCGCAGCCAATGCGTGGACTGAGTTTCAGGTGACCGATGTCGACGGACGCGTGCAGATCGCCGCCAACAAAGGCGACCTCACGGTGCAAGACGACAAGGGAACGACCACCGTGGCGCAGGGGACGCAGACCACGCGCGACGACACGACCGACACCGCGAAAAAGAAGAAAAAAGTCCGGCACGAGAGCGGAGCCGCGACGGCCGCGAAGGGTGGGATTATGAGTTCGACGCCGGTGGTCTACGGCGGACTGGCAGCCATAGGCGGGGCAACCGTATGGGTGTTGACACGGTCGGGAGCTCCGGTGAGTCCGAGTTGCCCGTCAAGCTGTCCGTGATTGCTTGCCAGTGAATGTTTTGCCCGTGAATGTGTTCCCGCAATTTCTTGGTGTGAGTTTTCCCTCTGAGCCCCGTCCCATTTTCTCCGGGGTGGGCGACTGATCCATGTCCCGCTACGTATCCTACCGAGACTTCGATTGGATCCTGTTGGGCTTCGTTCTTGTGATCTGCGCGCTGGGCGTGGTGCAGATTCACAGCGCGACCGAACACACCAAGTTCTCCGGTGCTCACATCAAACAAATCTATTGGGTTCTGGCGGGCGTGGGCGCGATGTTTCTGGTCAGCCTGCTCAATTATCAGGCCGTGCTGGAGCAAGTTCACTGGATGTACATCGCCGCGCTGGCATCGCTCATCGCGGTGCTTCTGTTCGGCCAGAAGTATCTCGGGGCCAAGCGCTGGATCAAGATGCCAGGAGGCGGACATTTTCAGCCCTCGGAGTGGGTCAAGCTGATCCTGATTCTGGCGGTGGCGAAGTATTTTGCGGATTTGCATGAGCGCGAACTCTCGTGGCCGGATTTTCTCAAGGCGGGCGCGATCGTCGGTTTTCCAATGTTGATGGTACTGCGGCAACCGGACCTGGGGACGGCGCTCACCTATCTGCCTGTAGCCGTCATGGCTCTGTTTCTGGGCGGACTGCGCTGGAAGCAGGCGCTGATTGTGCTGGCGATCGCCGGACTCATCGTCCCGGTGGCCTGGCACAAAGTGCTGAAGCCGTATCAGAAGGAAAGGCTGACGAGTTTCATGCATCCGGAAGCGGACAGCCAGGGCTCCGGGTATCAAGTCGATCAATCGAAGATTGCCGTCGGTTCCGGAGGAATCTTCGGCAGCAGCCAGGGTTCACAGACGCATCTGGCGTTTCTCCCCGTGCCGCAGACCGACTTTATTTTTGCCGCGTTCGCCGAGGAACATGGGTTTGTAGGAGCTCTGGGGGTTCTGCTGTTATACTTTATAGTGCTGATGCGGTTGACTCAGAATGCCCAAACGGCGCCCGACCGCGCCGGAGCATTTCTGGTCATGGGTGTGGTGGCTGTGCTTAGCTTTCACATTCTGGTCAACGTCGGCATGGTGGTGGGCTTTATGCCCGTCACTGGAATACCTCTGCCGCTTATGAGTTACGGTGGATCTTCCGTTCTTTTCATGTTTTTGGCGCTGGGAATCGTAATGAACGTCCGCATGCGCCGGTTCGTGAACTGAGACGGTCGGCAGAAGTTGGGGTGCCATTTTTCATAACGAAAACGGCGCCGTGAAATAAGATTAAGCTGGAATTACAAAAATCAAGCTTCAGGAACGAAACGAAAGATAACGAAGGCCCTCGCGAAAAAGGAGGGCAGAATGCCGGCAGAAGTCAAAAGCCGGACAGGATTGAAGCCGGTCAGGCGGGGAACGGCCCCCTCAGCGTGAACGCGAGGAGTGGCCACAGACCTGACGGAAGGCTTAACGCGATCAGTGCAGACGAGGAATCACAATTCACTGCAGTGTGTGTCCCGGGGAGAACTCCAGGACCGCGCCCGCTCCCACCCGGAGCGGCGCTGAACGCTATCGATCTCTTGGTCCGCCTTGCGCTTCTGTTCCGGTAAAGAAACCGGAGTAGAAATGAACAAGGAATTGTACGTATCGACCACGCCCCACGAAACCAAAGTGGGGATCACGGAAGACGATCAACTCGCAGAAATTTACCTCGAGCGGGAAAACGAATACACCTTAGCCGGCTCGATTTATAAAGGCCGGGTCACGCGCGTGCTGCCAGGCATGCAGTCGGCCTTTGTGGACATTGGATTGGAACGCGACGCCTTTCTGTACGTCTCCGATTTCATGGATCTGGAACAGCAGGATGAAGACCTGGATGAAGCGATCCCGGCCAATCGTCCGGTGACCGAGGCGCGTCCGCGCAACGGCGCGGAGGCGGGTGGCTCGGCAATAAATAATGATGAAGCGCAGCCGGGTGAATTTGGCGCCGCAGCCGGTGAAGAACTGGAAGCCTCGTCGGCGGCAGCGCCGGGCAACAGCGCCGGCGCTTCCAGCGACTTTCGCGGACGCCGGCGTCGCCGTGGACGTGGCGGAGAACGCGGTGGGCGCGGCGAGCGCCCGGCGCGCAGCGAGGTTAGAAGCGAAGTCGGCAACGACGTTCGCACCGAATCCAGCGCTGATTTTTCCAGCGAACCAGTGACTGAACCGCGCCCTGAGCCCCGCACCGACTCACGCAACGAACGCTCCAGCCGCGGCGACCGCGCAGGTCGTGACTCGCGATTCCAGCGCCCGACGCCGGCCGCGCGCACGGGCCGCGATTACGATTACGGGCCGCCTCCGGGATATCAGCCGATTGTGCTCCCCGGCGAGTCGATTTCAAAATACCAACGCCAGGGGCTGGGCCAGAGTCAGACTCAAGGCGCGGCTGCGACGGCGGAAATTTCACCCACTGGGACGCTCCCGGTTTCCTCCTCCATCCCAGCGAATTTCCCGGAGGATGAGCCGATCTTTGCCAGCGACGGGTCTGCCGCCGCTTCCGCCGTGGCTGCCGAGCCGCTTCACGAACATGAGCACGCGCTGCAAGCGGAAGTTCATCATCGCGACGAAGCGCATCTGAGCGCTCCGAGCCAAGCACCCGAAGTCGGGCACGAAGCGCACGAAGCAATCGAAGCGCGCAACCAGACTCGACCGCAGGTCGAGGATTACCCGGCTCTGCGGACGCCCGAACACGATTCGTCGCACGGAACTGGCTTTGCGGCCGCTCCGAAAGTTGCCCAGGACTTTACCCAACATCCCGCTGAGCTTTCGCATGAAGTTATGCACGCGGCCGGCCACGGCGCGGTGGAAGAGCAGGAGATCGAGGAGGAAGAGGTCGACCTTGCGTCCTATGGAGAAGAGCCGGGTGACGACGACGGTTTCGAGGAGACGGAAGAAGAGACGCACGCGCCCGGCGGAGAGCGATCGGGATCGGATGTGATGCAGCCCGCTCCTGGGGAGGTAGCCCTTGAACCGGCAGCGAATGGCGAAGCGCTTCCCGAAGCTGCTCTCGAAGCCCAAGTCGAAGCCGAAGAGCGAGAAGCCGAGGAATTGGAACTCGAAGAGGCGCAAGCGGAGGCCGAAGCGTTGTTGGAGGCGGAAGCGATTGGCGACGGTACGGTGGATGCGAGCGCTGTAGTGCGCGGTCCAGCGCCGGAAGCCATGCTCGTGCAGCGCACCCAGCGCCGTGCACCGGAGCGTGGGCCCGATCGCGGAACCGATCGAGGCCGCGGACGCCGCGGCGGTGGACGCCGCTTCCGCAGTCGCGAGAACACGGTCGTGCCGCAGATCAGCGAACTGCTCAAGGAAGGGCAGGAAGTGCTGATCCAAATCGCGAAAGAACCGATCGCGAAAAAGGGTGCGCGCATCACCAGTCATATCGCGCTTCCCGGACGCTTTCTGGTCTTCATGCCGACCGTGAATCACACGGGCGTGTCGCGCAAGATCGCATCGGAAGAAGAGCGGCAGCGTCTGAAGCGGATCATTCAGAGCGAGCGCGAAAATGGCGGCGGCGGTTTTATTGTGCGCACCGCGGCGGCCGGCGCATCCGATGAGGAACTGCGTGCCGATATTCGCTTTCTCAAAAACCTGTGGACCGAGATCAAGTCTCGCTCCGACAGCAGCAAGGCTCCAGCCCTCATCTATCACGACCTGAACGTGGTCGAGCGGGTGCTGCGCGATCAGGTGAGTTCGGATTTCTCCGCCATCTGGGTCGACACCGAGCAGGAATACGAACGCATTCTGCGCTTTGCGAATCGTTTCCAGCCCGGCCTGGTCAGGCGCGTCAAACTCTATACGAAGGAGACGCCCCTCTACGATCAGTTCGGTTTGAACGAGGAAATCAACAAGGCGCTGAAGTCGAAAGTCTGGCTGAAGAGCGGTGGCTACATCGTCATCAATCAGACTGAAGCGCTCGTCGCCATCGACGTCAACACCGGCAAGTACGTCGGCAAGACGGCGCGCCTCGAAGACACCATCGTGAAAACAAACGTGGATGCGATCAAGGAGATCGTCCGCCAGGTGCGGCTCCGCGATCTGGGCGGCATCATCATCATCGACTTCATCGACATGGACGAGCGCCGAAACCGGCAGAAGGTGATGCAAGCGCTGGAAGAGGCGCTACGCCTGGATCGGGCGCCGTCCAAGGTGCTGCAGTTCAACGATTTCGGGCTAGTGGCGATCACGCGCAAACGCGTGAAGCAGTCGCTCGAACGCACGATTGGATCGCCGTGTCCATATTGCCAGGCCACGGGCTTCGTGAAAGCGGTCAACACAATCTGCAACGAGATCTATGTCGAGATGCGCAAGATCTCGAGTCATCTGGAACACACCGACGTGATGCTGCGCGTGAATCCGGAGGTTGCGAAAGCGCTGAAGGCGGACAACGCGCGTCTGCTGAATGAAATGGAAGAACTTACAAAGAAAACGATCATCGTGAAATCGGATCCGGCCCTGCATCAGGAGCAATTTGATATTCACTAGAAGCTAGCGTTGGCTGCAGTTCAGAATACTGGGTGCGATCGAAAGGGACAGGCGTGCCGCCTGTCCCTTATTTTTAGCGGAGGCTGTCGAGACCGTCCAGTCTTCGCCAAGGTGTACAAAAATGACCATTCTGCAAGGCTGAAATCCGCCATACTCCTAGGGAAACACCAAACCATGTGCAAGACCGGCCGGGCGCCGGATTTCAGATCGCTTCCAAGGAGGCAACAAGATGAGGCCAAGTACTCAGGATCAGGTTGCAGGCAAGATTCACGAAGTGAAGGGCGCAATCAAGCAGAAAGTTGGTCACGTGACAAACAACCCCGACATGGAAGGCGAGGGTACCGGCGAAAAGCTAGCAGGGAAGGTGCAAAAGAAAATCGGCCAGGTGGAAAAAGTCTTCGAAAAGCCGTGAAACCCGTTGTTGTTCCGCATCGGGAACAGGCGTAACGATAGGTTGCTTCTTATGCCACCGCGATAAGAGTTGCCGCCTCGGCGATGCGCTCACGCAGCTTTTCGACCGAGGCACAGAGCGGGGCACTGTTCGATTTCGTTCTCTGTGACACGCCCGCGTCCGAACCGATCCGGTCTCGTAGTTCCGCGAGATGTTTGCCCAGGTCAACGAGAACTACCAGAGAATCTGCATGCACCTTCCAGGCAGATACGGAAGTCCTCGCGCGTTTCAGTTCCTCAATCTCTGTCATGATGCGCGCGGTGACGGCGGCGGCCCGCATCAACATGCGGGTGTCGTCTGCCGACGTTCCCGTGGGTTCCAGATCAGTTGCAGCGTAGGCTTCCACCTCGGCGGGACTGAGCATCAGATTGAAACAGCGCATGGGCACGATCTGACGGAACTTGGGATCGGCGACGCGCACGAAAACGCGGATCGATTCCTCCACGCGGCGCAGCTTCGCTTCTTCGGCCGCGACCGCCTTCGGAGTAGGGATGGCGGGAGCATACTTGATAGCGAGTGCCGGAGCCGCTGCCGCGCCGCCCGCCCCGACCGTGCGAGCGGCAGCTGGGGAGGCCGAGGTAGTGCGCCGAATCGGCGGCCTGCGGTCCAGTTCCACTTTCAGCCGCGCGACGCGACGGAATTTTTCCAGAGCCAACGCATAGTCGAGTTTCAGCAGCGCATCCTGGTTCAGTGCGGCGACATGCTCCACGGTGACTTCCACCCCGTCCACGATCCCGAGGATGCTGCCGCCCAGTTGCCCAAGGCGATCGGCAAAATCCCGGATCTCTTGCGTAGCGGCCGCGAACAGTGTGTGGAAACGATGGCCGAAGGCGACGTTGTAAGTCGCGAGCGTGGCGAGTACGCCCGGGTGATACATCGATTCGCCGAGTCCGGCTTTCAACTCCCGAATCCGCGGGATGATGCCGGAATCCATCAGCGCATGGAAGTCCCGAAAACGATTCGCCTGTTCGAGCAAGGGGCCGAATTCACGCAGCCGCTGCCAATCGGCCTCCGAAAGCGCCGGGACGTCGGATTCCGACAGTATTTCCAACAGCGCAATTTCAAACGGCGAAGCAGGGACCGTTCCGTCAAGGCCGAAGCCGCGCTGCTCCCACTGTCCAGCGACTCGCGGATGGCGAAATAGAAAAGTGGCGACCAGGTCGGCCTTGTCGCGATTGCAGGCGGAATCGTCGCGACGACGAGCGAAGTAGCGCAGCAACGCCTCGGCAACCTCCGGATCAAGATCGGACTGCACTCCAAGTCGCAGCATGGCTGGAGTGATCGCCATGTCCAGCACGTGGATCCAAAGATGCATTTGACGCAGGGTCGAGCGCACGTCGGAGGTGTTGCTGAGGACTTCAGGAGCGAGTTCCGCAGGCGCCGGCAGTTGGCCGCCAAGCTGGTCGCTCAGCAGTCGCTGATAAAAACTCTGCACCGTTGCCAGCAGCGCCAGTTCCCACCGGGGATCCTCAACCAATGCCCACTCCCTCAAGATCGCCCGTTTCCGAAACGGGACTTGTGACCCAGTAGAGCCGAAACAGAACCGCGGCGCAATTGCCTACCTGGTTACGGAGATGCAGGACTCAGTTTCCCAGTGCGGGCTATTGAAAGACGACGGTCTTATTGCCGTATAGAAGGATGCGGTTTTCCACGTGCCAGCGCACGGCCCGCGACAGCACGACCTTCTCGATATCGCGGCCCTTCTGTACGAGATCGTCGATCGTGTCGCGGTGGTAGATGCGGACAACGTCCTGTTCGATGATGGGGCCATCGTCGAGCACTTGTGTGACGTAGTGTGCGGTCGCGCCAATCAGCTTGACGCCGCGCTGAAACGCCTTGTGGTAGGGCTTCGACCCAACGAACGCGGGCAAAAAAGAGTGATGGATATTGATCAGGTTCTCCGAACCCACGGTCGTAATGAACTCGTTCGAAAGCACTTGCATGTAGCGGGCAAGTACGACGAGACTGCATTGGTGTTCGCGGACCAGCGCGAGTTGCTTCTGTTCCGCTTCGGCCTTGTTCTCTTTCGTGACCGGTACGACGAAGTAGGGGATGCGATAGAAGTCCGCGATCCGTTGATTGTCAGGATGGTTGGAAATAATCAGCGGAATTTCGCAATGCAGTTCGCCGCTCTGGTGCCGGTAGAGCAGGTCCTGCAGGCAGTGGTCGTACTTCGAAACGAAAATGGCGATGCGCGGCCGGTCGGACGAGTGGGCGAGCCGCCAGTCCATGTGAAATTCTCGGGCGACGGGAGCAAAGCGTTCGGAGAATTCCGCTAAGTCAAAATCAAAGCCCGCAGGATCAAATTCGACCCGTGTAAGAAAGAGGTTCGATTCCTCGTCGCCGTGCTCATCGTTGAACAGGATGTTCCCGTTGTGGCGAAAGATGAAATCCGCAATCGAAGCGACAATGCCTCTGCGGTCGGGGCATGAAACAAGAAGAATGGCGGACGTGGGCATAGAAAAGTTCCGATTCAGCCGGTTAGCGTTGTGCACCCTTTATTCTCTGGTGGTATCGAATCGAGGTCACATCACGTCGACTGCTGGATAGTCTTCGATATATTCCTCGCCGTTGCAGCCGTAGTAGGCGACCTTGCGGGCCATAACACCCACATCGTAGCGCACAACACCGGCTCGCCATGAAGCCTCCAGAAATTCGGGAAACGTACTTTTTCCAGCCTGGTCGATCCGCAACGCCGCGATGAGAGCCTCGCGGTTGAATGGAGGTACATCGACGGTGCCGGACGACAGTGGCGTGCCCAAAATCACAACCGGACCATCCTCGGTCAGATAAAGACTCTGGCATGCGGGCAGGTACCACAGATTGCGTGTAACGCCCGCCCGCCGCAGAGTTTCTGCCAGGTACGGGAAGCCGCCGATTTGTGGCCGGCCTGCCATGGCTTGCTTAAGCGCCGCTTGCAGGTTTTCAATTGCTTTGCTCATAGAGAATCTCCTGCCACGGTTTTTCTAACCATAGTGGCGAGGGGTGTACACGGGAACGGGAATCATTTCTTCAGCGCCTTCGCAATCTCCCGCGCCGCGTTGGCGCCGGATCCACCGGTGAGTCCAGTGCCGGGGTGCGTTCCACTCCCGCACAAATACAGGCGTTCGATCGGCGTCCGATAGCGTGCCCAGTCAAGCAGCGGCCGCATGGTGAAGAACTGATCGAGGGCAAGTTCGCCGTGGAAGATGTGTCCGCCCGTGAGGCCGTAGGTTTCCTCGAGATCCTTGGGCGTGATGATCTGGTGGCGCAGGATGGTTTGCGGCAGATTCGGCGCGTACTGCGCGATCGTCTTTACCACGGTTTCACCGAGCGCTTTCCGCTGACTTTCCCAGTCGCTGTCTTTCAATTTGTATGGCGCGTATTGCATGTAGATCGACATCACGTGCTGCCCAGCCGGAGCGAACGCAGGATCCGAAAGCGACGGGAACGTAATTTCAATATACGGATTGCGCGAGAAGTTGCCGTACTTCGACTCGTCAAAAGCGCGTTCGAGATAATCGATCTCCGGGCTGATCAGGATGCGTCCGCGCAGCAAGTCGGTGCCGCCCCTGGTCTTGAGCGCCGTGAATTCCGGCAGCGCGGAAAGCGCAAGATTGATTTTCGCCACCGTTCCCATCGACCGGTAATTCTTGATCTTCTGCAAGAAATCCGGTGTGAGATGCGCGGGATCGACCAGTCGCATCAGCGTGCGTTTGGGGTCGGCATTCGATACCACGGCGCGCGCGGAAATTTCCTCGCCCGACGCGAGCACCACTCCAGTGGCAACTCCGTCCTTCACGCGAATCTCGGCAATGTCAGCGCCGGTGCGAATCTCCACACCCGCCTGCTTTACCGCCGCAGCCATAGCCAGAGTGATGGCGCCTGCGCCGCCGGCAGGGAACTGAACGCTTCCGGCGGGTGTCGCATCGGCAGCCGCGCGCAACATCAGCACCAGCGCGGTGCCCGCCGACCACGGGCCCAGGAATGTTCCAAAGATGCCGCGGGCGGCGATGGTGGCGCGCAGCGGTTCGGTGTCGAAGAACTCGGCCACCAAATCGGCGACGGCCATCGGACCCCAGCGCAGCACGCGATACAGATCTTTCTTGCCCAGATTGCGAATCGACCGGCCCGTTTTCAGCATTCCCCAAAGATCGCCGCTGCTGGGGCTGTCAATGTTCGGAGGCGTGAGGGCAAGCGCTTCGCCGATCACTTTGCCGATCTTGCCGAGCGCCAGACCAAAGTCCGCGTACGCGGTCGCATCTTTCTGCGACCACTGAGCGATCTCTTGCGCAGCCTTCTTGGCGTCAGAGTAGAGCACGAGCGCCCGGCCGTCCGGCAGCAGAGAAACGGTACCCACATCGGGAGTTGTCAGCTTCAGTCCGTGCCGCTCCAGTTGCATGTCGCGCACAATATCGGCGCGCAGCGGGCCCGTATTGTGCGCGAGCGTCGAGCAGCGGAAACCGGGATGTAATTCTTCCGTGATGGCCGCTCCGCCCACTTGGGCGCGCCGTTCGAGCACCAGCGGTTTGAATCCGGCTTTCGCAAGATAGAAGGCGGCGACCAGACCGTTGTGTCCGCCACCGACGATGATCACATCGCGCGTTTCGGCCATGTGCTTATGCGCCCCCGTCTTTCAGAATTTCGAGCGCCGCCAGCCGTCCCGGCGCGCCCATGATGCCCCCGCCCGGATGCGTCGCCGATCCGCACATATACAAATTCTTGATCGGCGACCGGAATTGCGCCCATCCAGCCACCGGCCGCAGGAAAAATAACTGTTCGAGTGAAAGCTCGCCCTGGAAGATGTTGCCTTCGGTCAATCCCCAAGTACGCTCCATATCGAGAGGCGTGACGACTTGGCGATGCAAAATGATGTCCTTGATATTCGGCGCGTATTCGGCGATGGTGTTGACCACATTGTCGCCAAACTTCTCTTTTTCCGTGTCCCAATCCAGCCCCGGCGCGAGCTTATAAGGCGCGTACTGTACGAAGCACGAGAGAATGTGTTTGCCCGGAGGCGCAAGCGACGTATCGGTGAGCGTTGGAATCACCATGTCGATGTACGGATGCGAGGACCAGTGCCCATACTTCGCCTCGTCGTATGCTTTCTCCATGTACTCGACGCTGGGCGAAATCGACATCGCGCCGCGAAGATGCGCGCCCACTCCCGGCATGCACTTGAAATTCGGCAGCCCGTCCAGCGCCATGTTCACCTTGCCGGAAGAGCCGCGGAACTTGTAGCGGTTCACGCCTTCCATGAATTCATCGGGCAGATGCCCGGGCTCGATCATCTTGGTAAATGTCAGCCGCGGATCCACGCTGGAAGAAATCACGTCGGCGTAAATCTCGTCGCCGTTCGCGAGCGCAACGCCAATGGCGCGTCCGTTCTTGACCATGATCTGGGCAATCGCTGCTTCGGTGCGGATCTCCGCTCCCGCCTCGCGAGCCGCGTCGCCAATCGCGTTCGAGATGGCGCCGGTGCCGCCGCGCGCGAATCCCCACGCGCGAAACGCGCCGTCGATTTCTCCCATATAGTGATGCAGCAGAACGTAGGCGGTGCCCGGCGAGCGCACGCCGAGAAAAGTCCCGATAATGCCCGACGCCGACATCGTCGCCTTGAGCACGTCCGTCTCGAACCACTGATCCAGAAAGTCGATCGCGCTCATGGTCATGAGTTGGACCTGGTTGTACTTGTCCTCGCCCGACATGCCCTGGAAGCGGCGTCCGATGAAGAGCAGCTTCATCAATTCTTTCGGATTCAGCGTCGCCGGGTCGGGCGGAATCATGCTGAGGATCGGCTTCACGAAGCGGCACATCGCCTGCATCGCCTTGCCGAATTCGTCGTAAGCTTCGGCGTCAACCCGCGAGTGGCGGGCGATCTCGCGATGCGTCAGGCCGTGATCGTTCACGCGCCACAAGTGATCGCCGTTGGGCATGGGAGTGAAAGTGCCATCCAGCGGCAGAATCTCCAGTCCGTGGCGGGGAAGATCGAGATCGCGAATGATCTCGGGCCGCAGCAGCGAGACCACATACGAGCAAACCGAAAACTTGAAGCCGGGAAAAACTTCTTCCGTGCAGGCCGCTCCGCCGAGAATGTGGCGGCGCTCCAGCACCAGAACCTTCTTCCCCGCTTTCGCCAGATAGGCGGCGTTGGTGAGGCCGTTGTGGCCTCCGCCAATCACGATCACATCGTATTTCTTACCGCTCGAACCAGCAGGCATAATTGGACCCAGATAAAATTCAAACCCAGATTGACCAGGAACTCCAGCAGAAAGTGACTCGCCATTCTATCGAGAAACTATCCTTTTGTCTCTACTTACAAGTGATTGCTGACTGCGGGTCAATCTATTTCTGCGCTTGCCGGGGGAGTGGGTGGGTGCATATAATCCGGCGTCAGGGTTTCTACTAGATTCCCTCTGTGTTCCCCCGTGTCCTCTGTGGTCGAGAAGCTCGTCACCACGAGGACAAAGGGTTCCACTGGGGAAATCACGCGAGGTCGCTTTGCCCATTGGAACTGCATTTCACGAGAGAACTTTCGCCCTCTGCAACAGTCTGAATTACCGCGAGTGGTCGGGATACTACACGGTCAGCGTCTACGAAGTGCACCACGAGCACGAATACAACGCGATCCGCAACGCCTGCGCTCTGATCGATATTTCGCCGCTCTACAAGTATCTGATCACCGGCAAGGACGCGACCAAACTGGTCAATCGCGTGATCACGCGCGACGTCAACAAAGTCGCCGTGGGGCAGGTCATCTACGCCTGCTGGTGCGATGAAGACGGCAAGGTCATCGACGATGGCACGATCACGCGCCTCGAAGAAAACAAATATCGCTGGACCGCAGCCGATCCTAGCCTGCGCTGGTTTCGGCAGAACGGCCTGAACATGGACGTTCAGGTCGAAGACATCTCCGAGCAGACCGCCGCTTTGGCGCTGCAAGGCCCGGCTTCGGCAAAGCTCTTGAAGACGGTCGCGGAAGCCGATATCGCCAACCTGAAATATTTCCGCAAGACCAGTGGCAAGATTGCCGGCGTGCCCGTGGATATCTCGCGCACCGGATACACCGGCGACTTAGGCTACGAAATCTGGATCCCATGGAACGAGGCCGTCAAAGTCTGGGACGCGCTGATGGACAAGGGCAGGCAGTTCGATATCCACGCCGCCGGAATGCTAGCGCTCGATGTATCGCGCGTAGAGGCGGGACTGCTTCTGATCGAGGTCGATTACACCAGTTCCAAGAAGGCGCTGATTCCGTCGCAGAAATATTCGCCCTACGAGTTGGGCTTCGGCAAGATGGTGCATCTCGACAAGGAAAACTTCATCGGCAAGCGCGCGCTGGCCAAAGACAACAAAGATGGCGTCACGCGGCAGTTGGTCGGCCTCGAAGTGGATTGGGTGGAAGTGGAAGAGCAGTTCGACAAGTTCGGACTCTCCCCGGCAGCGCCCAGCCAGGCTTCGCGCGTTGCGGTGCCCATTTATGCGGGAGAGAAGCACGTAGGCAAGGCGACGACGACGGCGTTCTCTCCACTGCTGAAAAAGTTAATTGCGCTGGCCAGCGTGGGCACAGAGTTTTCCAAGCCCGGCACCAAGCTGCAAATGGAATTAACGATCGAAGCGCAACGCATGAAGACGACTGCGACGGTAGTGCCGTTGCCGTTCTTCAATCCGAAGCGGAAGACGGCGACGCCGGTGTAAGTGCTGCGTTCGCGCGCCGTTTTCCTGCCCAGTACAGCCATACCCCGATCAGCACAAGCGCCCCGCAGCCGCCGACGATTTTGAAGACCGCCAGCGGCTTGTTTGGTTCGTCCGGCGGCGGCAGAACCGACAGGGCGATGGTGAACAGCGTTGTCGCGAATCCCAGAATGGACAGCGCATGCGCCGCTGGCTTTCCGCCCGGCACGCGAATCACTTCTTCTCCCGCCGGTTCCCCTTGCAGTTTGAACATCGATGCAAACAAATATAAGTACGGAATGAAATACGTGATCACGCCCATGCTCACCAGCACGTCGTAAGCCCCCTTGACGGACGTTCCCGCCTGCCCAAGAAAAATGAAAATCGCGCCGATGACCGCCTGGACCAACAGCGCGACCCAAGGCGTCCCCCAGCGGCGATGCAGCTTTCCGAATGCAGGCGGCAGATAGTTATCAATGCCAGCCACAAAAGGTAAACGTGCGACGGCGGCCAGATACGCTCCCGATGCGCCAATGTTGCTGAGCGCAATCAAGAACGCCGCGACCGGAAGAAAATAGGGAAGTCCGACGCGATCGCCCGTCTTGGCGATGGCTTGCACCAGTCCTTGCAGCGGGCTCACTTCTGACGACGGCAGCGCCAGCAGCACGCAGACTGTTCCGACGATGTAACAGAACGCAACCGTCAGTCCTCCAAAGAACAAAGCCAGCGGAATTGTGCGGCGAGCGTTCTTGATTTCTTCCGCCATGAACGACGCCGTTTCGCATCCGCCAAATGCAAACGTCAGCACCGACCAGAAGATGATGTCGTCGAGGCGCACGCTGGGCTTCATCGTGTGCAGAGAAAACGTCGTCGCAGATCCGAAGCGATGCCAGGCCAGCAAACCCATGCCGATGACGATGAGTACGGGAATCCACATGGCGAGCGCGCCGACGTTGTGCAGCCATTTGCCGACGTCGAGTCCGACCACATTCAGCAGCGTGGCCGCTGCCAGCGTCACCAGCGCAAACACAATGTAGAAAGTCGGGTTCGCGGAAAGATGCGACCACTGCGCCTGCCGCATGAAGAGAATATTGCTGGCCGCGAAGTACAGCACGGCAGGGAAGTAGGGCAGGTTCGAGGTCCAGTAAGTCCAAGCCGCCATGAAGCCGGAAAAGTCGCCAAAAGCGCGCTTCGACCAAACGTAGAGGCCGCCTTCATTCGGATAGCGCGAAGAAAGCTCAACCACCGAGAGCGCAAGCGGCGTGTAAAAGGCAAGCCATGCGCCGATCCAGATGACGATCGAGCTGGGTCCGGCCGCGGCCGCGGTGGCAATCCAGCGCAAGCTGATGCCGGTGACTACATAGAAGAGCACCAGGTCGCGAAATCCCATGACTCGCTTCGGGCGGTTGGGATCTTCGGCTTCGGCGATGGAGATGCCGGAGCCAGCGAGTGGCCTGTGGTCTTTTCGAATTTCGGGTTGTCCTTCCGGCCGTGGGTTGCTCACGCGCGAGTGTCGGTTCACCGGGCAAAAGGTGAGCGCCTAGAATTACAGAGAAGCGCAGGATGGGCAAGATGAATTTCAGCCGGCAATTTCCGCCCGGCCCTTTCGCTTCCAATACAGATATCCCGGCACCCCAATCAGCACAATCGCCGCGCCCCAGAATGCCTCCGTCGGCCGCTGAATAATCGTGTTGAGCGTCCACGCCACTCCGACCAAGACATAAATTCCCGGCAGCCAGGGATAACCCGTGCAGCGGTACGGGCGCGGAACATCGGGTCGTTTCCAGCGCAAGATAAACAGGCCGATCACGGTCAGTGTGTACGAGAGCACCATGCCGAAGATGACATAGGTATAAAGCTGGTCGTAGCGTCCGCTCATGGTGAGCACCGCCGCCCAGAGCCCTTGTCCGATCAGGCTGAAGGCGGGCGTGCGCCACTTGGGATGGATGGCGGCCATGCTGCGGAAGAAGACTCCGTCTTGTGCCATGGCGAGATACACGCGAGACCCCGCCAGCGTGCATGCCGCCGCCGCGCTGAAACACGAAACCGCGATCATCGCCGACAGCCACCCCGCAGCGCCCGACGAAAACAGCATGGTCGCGGCGTCGTGAACAATGGTTTCGTGTTTGGCGATTTCACTCAACGGCAGCGCATAAACATAGGTCATGTTCATCGCCAGGTAAATCGCGCCCACCACCAGCACTCCCAACACCATCGCCAGCGGCACATTGCGCCGCGGATCTTTGACTTCGCCCGCGACCCATGTGATGTACACCCAGCCGTCGTAAGCCCAGAAGACTGCGATCAAGCCGACGCCGAGCGCGGAAATCAGCTGCCCAGCACTCAATCCCATGCTTAACCCGCCCGGCGCCCGCGCGCTGAAATTCGACCAATGTCCCTTGCCAATGGCGAATCCGAGCACCACGAATGCCGACATGGCGATGAATTTTGTCCAGGTGGAGACGTTCTGGATGAGCGCGCCCCAGCGCAACCCGACCACGTTGACGTAAGTGAGGATCACAATCAGCGCCAGCCCGACCGCATGCGCGCGTGTGAACGGCATGCCTGCCAGTGAGAAGATCACATGGTCCTGCGAGATCGCAGGAATGATATTCCCCATGTAAGCCGCGGACGCAACCGAGAGCGCCGCGATCGTGCCGCCATTGGCGACGGCAAACAGCATCCAGCCATAAAGAAACGCCACCAGATCGCCGTAAGCTTCGCGAAGATAAATATATTGTCCGCCGGAGTCGGGGAACATCGAGCCCAGTTCGGCGAAGGCGACGCAGGCACACAGCGAAATCACTCCGCCGAGCACCCAAACTAGAAAAAACAGAATTGGATTCGGCAGAGGCCCGGCAATATCTTTAGCGGTCAGAAAAATCGAAGAACCTATGATGCCGCTGACCAGCAGCAATACCGAGTCCAGCAGACTAAGCCCACGGACGAGGCCCGGCTTGTGACCGGAGTCTTCTTCGCTAGATAAGGAACCGGGGGAGCTGTTCATTCAGTGATCGGCCTGTTCTTCATCCCATGCCCAGTTCATCCGAGGATTCCAGCGGCGTTCCGCAGCGTCGGCAGATGACAGCCGAGCAATCGCCGCAGGTCAGCGGATCGCCCGCCTCCACCGCACACACCGGGCAGTAAAACGGCACTGCGGGCTTTTCGGCTGCGGGCGCTGCTTTCGGAGAGATCTCCATGTTCATCAACTATGATCGTGAACCACGAGCACAAAACTGTAACACAATTTCACCACAGGTTCCCGCTCCGCTTACTCGGGCGGCTTGCGCAGGATTAAGTCGCCTTGTGTCGGCGGCAGCGAGAACGGAAATTGCCAGATCTGATCCTTCATCCCGACGCTGAGAATAAAGTCCTCGCGCTCTTTCCACGGGCCGATCCACTTGTTGCTGGTCTTGAACAGGACCCAGCCATGGGTTTCAGGATTTCCAGAATTCAATATCACGGTGTCGGACGGCAGCGTCTGCGTGCTCAGAAATTCGATGAACTCGGCCGCTTCCTTTTGATACTGGCGCAGCAGCGCCGTCTTTTCTTCGGCGATCTTGGGATTCTTCTTGATCTGGCGCTCGGTCTCGAAGACCTTCGTATCCACGTCGTTCTGCAATTTGTTGGCGAGTTGCCCCGGATCCTCGTAACCCTCAACAACATCGTGATGACGCACGAAGTCGATCCGCGCGCCCGCCGGAAACTCAAACTTGTCCTGCCCCGTGTAGGTCACGCTGAGATAAGCGCCGAACAGGTGATAAAAGCGGTGGCCGCTCTTGGCCAGTTCCTGGGAATCCATGAGGAGGGTAACGGTACGGTCGTGCTCCATCATCGTCCAGCTATATTTCCCATCGTCGCGGCGCTCGAATGTGCAACCTGGAGCGCCTGCGGTCCAGCGCACCGAGGGCGGATCTTTCTTCGGCGCCGCATGGCCAAGTGTTGGCGACAGGATCGCATAAAAAAGAATCGTGCCAAGCCCAAACGCAAGTCTTGCCCAAAGTGAATCCAAACGAACCATAAATGCCGAGTGTATAGCTTTTGCTCGCGAAACGTCACGGGCCGCCTCATCCGGACGAGTACGCGCGGAAAATATGTTAGATTGAAATTGGTGGGGCGCGTAGCTCAGTTGGTAGAGCAACGCCCTTTTAAGGCGATTTCACTCTTCCGCTCGAATAAGCAACAAAATGCACCGAGAAGCAGAAGCGCGCAAAACCCGCGTAGCTACTGACGTTCCCCACCGCCGAGCCAGACACCTCCTGAGTACGTTCGCGCACCGAAGCGCAGCGAAAAGAAACACCGACTGACACCGGAACCGACACCAGAAAGAAAAGTAGTAACGATATCGCCTACTTTTCTCCTATCACGAAAAAGCGGACACTTCCGAAGCCAAAACAATAATGAAGTGTCCGAGACATGGGTGCGCGTAGGAGCTAAGGTGTGCACATGGAGGACACGATGAGTGACACAGAGTTGAAGCTCCTGTTTTCGAAGATCGAATCAGCCAGGGCGTTGGGGATTTCAAAGCGAAAAATTGACCTCTTGATCGCCTCGAAGCAACTTCATGCGGTCCATATCGGCCGGCGCAGCATGCTGCACAAGAGGGAACTGGAACGAATCGCGCGCGTGGGGGCGTAAATGGCACCGCAATCAATTCTTGACCACGGGGAGCCGGTGAGCGAGCGACTGACGTTCAATCTTGCTTTGGACCTAGACGGTAAGCACTTTGTCTATGGCGAGGCCAACGACAACAACGGCAGGTATGGAATCTTTTTCTTCCCCTGTGCCGCACAGGGGATTTACGAGCAAGGCCAGTACTACCACATTGCGGTGATGCTCACTGACAGGACTGCCCTGGATGATCTAGCAGAGAAGCGATTCAGAAATATGGGAAGCTCTGATGCGGAGTACACCAGACGGGGCGTATACGCCGAGCACGCGAAAGAAGTTCTTACAGCATTCCACCTTCCGCCGGGCTGGGAACGAAACATCCGATGGGAATACACACCCTGCCCAGAGGGGTTCAATGAGAATCCTTTTGCAGGAGTCAAAAAATAAATGGGGAAGTCTGGGCGCACAGAGCGCACGGTGATGATTTCCGTCGAGGAACCGCGGCCATTGCTTAACGAAGGCAAGTACCGCGCGCGCTGCACTGCTGCGACCATCGCATGGAGTCGGCGCTGGAAAAAGTGGATCGTCAAACTCCACATGGAGCCGCTGGATTATGCTGGCCGTCCGTATAGTGGCCAGCTCTGCAGGTTCTTGTCATTGGGGACTGATCCAAAGCGGCCGCGGGCAGGGCAAGGAAGCCGTTTCCGGACGCTATGGGTTGAGGTAAACGGCGGCCAACCAACGCAGGGCGAAGTTGACTTGGGTATTTTCGAGGGAGCCATTTTTGAAATTGTCGTTCGCACGGTGAAGACGAGAGCCGACAAAGACAGAACACCGATTCCACCGGAGCATTGGTATTCAGTTTGCGACGAAGTTATTTTTTGCAAGGGTGCACAGCGAACACTTGAACACTCCAACACGCGAACACCCCAACACTCCAACACTGCACCTTCTAACCTCTTAACCCTTAACCAAACCCAGCAACACCACAACACACCAACACCGAGGGTTCCCGCACCACGGAGCGCAGCAAGGGAAGACGTTCTCGAAGATCTCGAAATTAGGAAGGCGGCCGAGAAGCAAGCCGGTGTCGAGGATCCGGATAGTTGGGGGGGCACGTACAGCAGACACACCCCGAGGGGCGGCGACGCGAAAAAAAACGTGTCGCCGCGTTTCCAAGCACGTTGCTACATCCACGGGAACCATGCGCCGTTTTGGGCTCGGCCGGATGGGAGCCCATGTTGTGAACTTTGCCATCCAACACCGGGATTCGACCGAAAGGAACTCTTGCAATGAGAACAAAATCGACCAAAGAAAAACTCGGCCACTAACTCAAATCAAAAGGAGCGTCAATGCAGCAGCGTGCATTTCGGCTGGAAGGCGAAAACCGTCGTAAGAGCCGCAAATTAGGGCGAAAACCGGCGGCAAGCGACCGGGGTACAGGTGGGCCGCTAAACACGGAAGAGAGCGAGCAATAAGTGAGATGCGAAGCGAAAGCGCTGAGCGGCCAACGGTGCAAGGCCGCTGCTCTATACGGTCGCCGGAAATGTAGTTTGCACAGCAATCCTGATCGGGCTCGGACGATGGGACAGAAAGGCGGGGCAGTTCGGCGCGTGACAAATCCGGCTGTAGTCCTGGCGCAACTGGAGACACCGAAAACCGCCGTAGATATTCGGGCTCTCCTTGGGCAATGCGTCAGCGAGTTGCGAGCAGGGCGACTAACTCCGACGCTGGCCTATGCCATCGCCAGTGTATCGACTGCTTTTCTGAGAGCGCTAGATGTGGGCGACTTCGAATCACGAATTCAGCAGTTAGAAAATTTCAGGGAGGAAATGAATCATGGAAGGCCGAACTGAGCGACTGAGTAGTCTAGAAAAAGATCTCCAACCACCTGGCCGCGGCCAAGATCTCAACATCATCGTTCGAACTGAGCGATCAATACGCGGACCGGATGACGTTATGGTACGGGTGCCTAACGAAACTCCTTTTCCTGATGGGTTCGAAGTGACGTTTGAGTCGATTGAGCCGGACGGCACTTGTTACCGGGTGTGGCACGAGCGGCGCGACTCCGATGAGCGAGCACCCGGCAATGTCGTGGACTTTCCAACCGGCGCGACCGCGTCTGTTCCGAAAACCGTGCCTGAAGGCCAGTTAGCAAATGCTGATGGCAAAGGCTCAGAGTCCGAAGAATCGAACGTTCCGAAACTATCACCGATCCAGAACGCATCTCTCCCTGGGGAAGGACCCGCCCGAGCCACGACCCGTTCCGCGGCCAGAAATCGGGGCGGTCGTCGCGGTGCCCAAGGTCGGCGGCCTGCACCACCGCTACGAGCGACGAGCCGCCTGAAAACAGCCGCATTCTAGTGCGCCATTCTTGCAGGGCCTCCGGGAAATCCGTGTCTGAAATCCACTCCTCGCCACGGGGCCTCAGCGACATTTCGTTCATAGACCCGTACGGATTGCTCGCACTGTCTGCGAGATTCGGGGCTTGTCTTGAGGAACGGCATCCGACAATGTGTCGTACAGGATTTTCGCTAGGGACAATCGGGCAGCAACCCTTTGGTACTTAATAGCGTTCGAATTGGGATGTCCTGAGGCTCTTCCTAACTTCCAAGACCTGAGGTGCAGAGGCTTGATCCCGAAGGACATATTTCCCAAAGTTGGTTTGAAACCAATTCTGCCACATGAGTTCTGATTAGCCGTACTCTGGCGCGTGAAACGGCTGCTCACAAGGTATACCCGAAGGACTAGCGGGCGACTCGGCGAAACAGGGGGCGAAAGGCCGCATAAAATGAAGTCGCCGCAGACACCCTTTCGAACCACCTGATTGGCAAGGGCTTGGAAAAGCCCGAAATCGCTGGATTTAAGTTCCCAACCACAGTTGCAACGCCATCGTAGGCTCGTAGGCTGCGCTCGCAGCAAAGTCCACAGGGAGTCCCCAGCCTCACTCACGAGCGGGTCAACGAATGTAATCGGGATTGTTCGACAGCAACCCAAGGACAGAAACACCATTGCATTGGAGACTCTTGCATTGGAGACTCTGCATTGGAGACTGCATTGGAGACTGCATTGGAGACTCTTGACACCCCCACCCCGAGGTGGGATGATCCATGGGGCTATAGTTCCTCAACAATCTCCACGGGAACAATCTGAGCAGGGAGTGCAGTTCAGACTGCTGTTTCAGGCGGCCCGTCGTTCGTAGCGGTAATGCAGTCCACCGACCTGGGGCACGGCCACGACAGGGTACCCCTCCGAGCAACCCCATTCTTCCGTTTGCCATTGCAGCGTGCTGAAGTGGAGGGATGAAGACAGACGGAGTGGTTACGGTGAGGCGTAGACGGAGCCGGGCGGAGGGAGAGGGTCTGGTATCTGAGTTCGAGCGGGCTGGGGCGCAAGGAGTTTTGCGCGGCGCGTGGGCTGAGCGTGCATACGCTGGATGCGTGACGCAAGCGCATGGCACAGTCTGCCTGCTCATGCGGGCCTCTGCGGAACTTCGTTTCCAGATCGGTACAGGTTGCTCGGCTGCCTGCGAGATTAGCGATTCCCTTGAGAAACGACATGATTCAATGCGTCGTACAGGGTTTTCGTTAGGGACAGATGGCTTCTAAGGCTTCAGTCCTTTTTCGTTGTGCCTTAGGTCAGTAGCTATAGTCTGGAATCCAGGATTGAAGAGGAGGCGCATCGACTGCGTCTTGTGGGGCTAGCTAATGCAAGTAGCATGCTTGTTGTTCTCGAAAGTCCATTCCGTCCTCTTAAGATCTGTTTGTCGTCAGACTTCTAATGGTTTGCTTTCGGAAACGCAAGCCGGCCATCTCGATCAGTTTTGGAAGATTCCGAATGACTGCCCTATCCTTTTCTTTCTCCGCCTCCGGAAGTGTTTTCCACACTACCATACTGGGATGGAGCTTGCGAGCATTGTCACGTACCGACGAGTAGCGCCATCCCCTTCTTTTGCGATCCTTCATCCAGCGGTCGTGTTCTTCCTCCGCCAGCCTGTCAACTTCGTCCCTGCTCAGGCTCAAGTCCCTCGGGAGCTCACCCGGACCAGTAGTTAATTCGTAGCCGACTAGGCTCAGCTTGTAAGGAATGTCGGCAACCTGCGAACGATTCGCTTGGCGAAGGTCTTCTGGCAATTGCTCCCATGGCAACAGAGCCGGAACATCCTTCGGCGACAAGCCCCTTTGCATCTGATCCGCGCAATAGAGAGAGTGCGCAGCAACAGCCAACTGTTCCAGCGGAAGATTTCGCTTTTCACGGACACGGTAAATGCGAAATCGACCAGGATAATGCTTCGCAAGAGAAATGCTGCCCGCGTATTCACAGTCGAGGCCGTTTGATATTTCGCTTCCGCTTAGACCTGCGGACAAGTTCCTAATACCAGACTCTAACGCAACCATGGCGGCAAATTCTTCGCTTGTATACACCTCTCCCGGGTGTGCCACCGGCTCGAGACGCGCCGCACGACTGACGTGGGATCCGGTGTAGCTCAACTTTCGAAGTACGTGGTTGTAGTGAGCAAGTACGGGTCCTGTGTGAAGGCCCACCCGTATATTTAGGGGCACTTTCTTTATTCCCTCACCTTCGCGCCCGGTTTCCTCAAAATAGAGGCCTTGCCGCAACCATTCCTCCAGACCGTCATGGACGAAGCTCGTAAGCTGGGTTGCAAAGAGGCCTGCGTCGGTCGCGAAGTCGAAGACCGCGTAAATTGCGTCACCCCACATGTCGATGCAAATTGGAGAATGCGGAGTCTCAGCTATGAGCTTGGAAAGACGCCGCAGGAACACGCTGAGAAATTCCTGGATCGCTTTTTCCGTCAGTCGACTGTACCCCACGATGTCCGCGAACAGTATCGTTTTCACCTCGCGATGCAGTGTACTTCGTTCGGAGCGACCAAAAACGCGATTCTCAACAGCGACCGGGATGCCGTTCTCGGAAGGCATGTCTAGAATGATTGGAGCCGTGCCCAAGCATCGTGCCCAGAGTTCGCAGAAAGACGCCGTTCCCCCAGCCCCCCGACCGGGCCTTCGGTCCCACAGCGCGATGGGCTGAACGTCGAGTCGGCACTGTCGGGCCGTTTGCAGTGCTATACCGGCTGAAACTTCTTCTGCGTATTGCCAACCGACTTCGTCGCCTGGCTCATAAAGCTGCCCCAGTTGTCGAACCGATGATGCCTTCTGCAACGCTTTCTCAAACAAGGGGCGCCACCGTGGAACGCTGGCTCCTCTATCAAAAGGTTCAACACTTGTTCGAAAGAATTCCTCTTGTGACCAAGGCAACACGAGATTTAGCTTCGCCCCTGGCCTTTCCATCAGAGCCTCGATGAACAGTAAATCCGCACCCGCAGCCGCACTGACGACAGCAGTTCGAACTTGGAGTTCCTCAAGTTTCTTGCCCAATTCACGTTGAACATCGGGGATAGACTCCGGCGGGAATCGCGGCGTCGCGCTCTCCTGGTCAGGCATATGCCCCGCGAACACGATTAATTGAAGAGGCGGAAACGCCGGCTTGAAATAGTCAGTGGGTTTCCCGATGGCCTCGGCCAAACGCTGAGATTCGTAGCGAGCGTCCGCCAGTTCCGCCGTCGTGACATCAGGAAAGGACTTCAAGGTAGTGTAGAATCCGGCAGCTTCTTCTAGCCTACCAAGCACTACAAGCGCTACGGCTTTGCTCAGATGCAAACGAAAACTTGATCCAGAATCGGATTCGCGTTCAGAAATTAGTATTAGGGCGTTGGTGGCCCACTCTTTGGCTCGCGGCTCTTTAGCGTCCGTGCTTTCACCCATTCTGAGGGCCATTGACGCACAGCGTACGTTAGCCTCCAAGAACGCAGGCATGAGGCCCAATGCTTGCTGGTAGTACTCAAGTGCGTGTTCTCCGCTCTGAAGCCGAGCAGCCGATTGACTTGCCGAATCGGACTCCTCCCTCATGATGTCTCCCAGCTGAAGAAAAACTCCAGCTCTCTCTCTTCGGCTCAGACGACTGTCGCGGCTCCACGGCTCCAATTGACGCAAAGCTTCCCCGATCTGACCCAAGCGTGTGTTGGCTGCCGAATAGCTACAACAAAGAGCAGTCAACTGGCCAATATCTGCTTCTGGTCGGCCATTCCAGAAAGCGAAGGCTTCACTAAAGGCATCGCATGCCAACAGGAATTCCTCATTTTCTAGAGCATGCCGAACAAACGCAGCAGCCAGGTTCACATCGCTCTGTAGCCACCGTATCTGGCCAGTCCCCATTGAAGATACGGCGGTTCGAGCCTGATTAAGGACCACAGGTTGGCGTTGTTCCCAAATCTCGTACAGATCGCGGATCGAGGAAGTAGACGTCGCTTGTAAAAGTTGCTCCATGTCGCCGATATTCTGCACTTTCATATCGCACCATTTCTTGACAGCGATTGGTTCTCATAACACTAGACTCGCTAGTGACCAACCTTGCCACATCCGTATCTAAGATGACGTGATCTCAACATATACAACTGCTATGAAATCCTGCCCCGTTGAGATTTCTTCATCATCTCTGAAATCCAGGTTGATTTACAGAGGGCACCCTTGCTCCCTTCACAATCCGTTCGGGAGGCCAGAATGCCCCCATGGCGCCGTAGCAGACTTGGGGCCTTCAGCAGCAAACACCATAGGTGCCACAAGCCCTACTGCAGAGTAGTGTCAATCTCATGATATTTGGTAGTTTGCTGTCCTTCAAACGAAAGTCGTTTCCGTTCTACTTACAAGACGAGACAGGTAGCGGTACACTTACACTGGCTGCAAATGTTCTGTTCTCAACCGAAATCCGCCCTCAACTCGGCGAATGAGCCACATTCTGCGCAGTGCACGGATCAGAGTCTGGATTTATAACAATCTGGCCTTCGGACCTAAGGTCCACGGAGGTGATTCCACAGCGAAACTGACTCGACCACTCTTTCAGATGAGAGCTAAACACTTTCATGCGGTTGGCAAGGTTCTCAGCCCCCAAATAGACCACGATATTGCGCTGCCCTGCAGTTACAGTGACACTGATGTCTTCCACATCAGACGAGTCAATGCTCTTCAACTTGAAATCACCGGAGATGGGTATCTGCTTCACTCACCCAACCCCTACAGATTGTGGTTTCGGGTTGGTTTTAACTCCGGGGTGAAGGATCC
>Ga0302200_10000038_pt1 | contig 132287 bp, 137 predicted proteins | sample II_Bog_N3_1_FD_194585 | JGI IMG/M metagenome (GOLD analysis project Ga0302200, IMG submission 194585) | Peat permafrost microbial communities from Stordalen Mire near Abisko, Sweden - II_Bog_N3_1 | ecosystem: Environmental > Terrestrial > Soil > Wetlands > Peat | place: Sweden: Abisko...
AGCGTCAAATGTTTCCGATAAATACCAATCATCATTGAAAACTTTTCGTTTATAAGCACGATTCGCTACAAGACCATCTGATTCATAAGGCAAATTAATGCCTGTTTTAGCTCCTAAACCAAACATTCGTCCATATTTTTCCAGCTTATCAATACCTAAACGATTACCCATTTCATAAAAATAAACATTATCCGAATGAGCCAACGCCATTTTAAAATCAATCCACCCTAAAGCCTCACCTTCTGCATTGACCTTAGGAATAATCCAGTGACGGCCCGAATCAAAGATCATTTCATGGGGACCTACCTTTCCTTCAGATAAAGCCGCTGTTCCCGTGATAATTTTAAACGGAGACCCCGGCGGATATTCACCCGTAATAGCCTTATTATCAAGCGGAAAATTAGGATTGTCATTGATCTGCTTCCAATCTTTACTGGAAATACCCCGGGCAAATAAATTTGGATTAAAAGCTGGTCGGCTTACCATGGCCAAAACCTCACCCGTTTTAGGATTAAGCACTACGGCAGCTGCAGCTTTTGCATGAATTTTAACCAGCTGTTCATCAATCGCCTTTTCAGCTACTTTTTGAATTTTCTCATCAATTGTCAAAGTTAAATTAGCGCCAGGTATTGGCTCTTTTCTACCCAAAATTTGTACTGGTTTACCAGTAACATCAACTTCAACTTGTTCACCACCATCCGTTCCACGTAATTCTTTATCATAAACTTTTTCCAACCCGAATTGACCAACAATATCACCGGAACGATACCCTTCATCTTTGCGTTTTGCAAGTTGATCATCATTAATTTCACTCACATACCCAAAAACATGAGCAGCCATGTCCATATTGATATAATTTCGAATTGGCTGTACTTCAATAACAACTCCCGGATAGGCTTCTTTTTGTTCTTCAATAATTGTAAGAACTTCCGGACCAATATCGGTTTTGATACGAATTGGGTCGAAACCACTATGCTGATCAATTTTTTTATGAATCTCTGTTTTATCCACTTTTAGCAACGTAGATAATCGGTCTATTACATCTTCAGAAATCGGTGCTGTCAGTGGAAGTAACGATACCGTAAACCCTGGACGATTTGACACAAGCAAATTTCCGTTTCTATCATAAAAAATACCACGCGGTGCCATAGAAGGAATCAGCCTGATGCGGTTACCATCAGCAAGTCCAGCATAATATTCACCATCATAAACTTGTAAAAACCCAAGCCTCGCAATCAATATAAAAATAACAACCATCACCGTGATGGATAATATTTTCAATCGTCCTTTAAAATCTTTCGTGACCACCAGTATCCCTCTCCCATAAACCTAATAATTAAGGCACCCAGAAAACAAGGTGCCTTAATTATTATTCAAAGAATTTTAACGTTTTTCTTTTACCCATTCACAAATTTTATAAACTAACTTATGCACCGGAAAAGCAAATATTACATTATACAGTAACAGTGGAAACAATATATGCTCCATATGATGCATCAAATTAAATCGATAACCTAATAATACCATAAGAAAAGCGGAAATGAAATAATTTAAACTCGTTGCAAGTACCATTGACATAATAGGCAAAAAGAAATTTTCTTTAAATACCTTATGCTCAACAAGTCCAAATACATAGCCTAAAATCATTTTACAAAACGTATTCATCCCAAAAAAAGTACCCGAAGCCAAATCCTCTAACAATCCAGCCGAAAATCCCATCAAAAATCCAAAACGGCTTCCCCGCAATAAACTAAAGGAAATAACCACAATCAATAAAATATCGGGACTAACGCCATTATAAGCAATGATTGGCAGTAAAGATGACTGCAAAACATATAAAACCACTAAGCAAGCGGCCCAAATGAAACACTTCTTCATTTGGTCTCACCTGCCGATAAATCCGGCTCAATCGTATTTTGCTCAGATACTGCCGGTACAAGTGGCGCCGGCGGTGCTTCCCGTGAATTTATAATCACCGCTACCTCTTCTAATTTTTGAAAGTCAACGGCTGGTTTTAATACAGCATATTTCAAAAGTCCACCCTCATCGTTGTCAATTCGGTCAACAATACCTACAGCAAGCCCTTTTGGATATACACCGCCAAAACCAGATGTAACAATCTGATCGCCTTCAACAACATCTGCATCACGAGGAATATTAACCATACGAGCCATCATTTTATCATCTTTATTCCCCTGAACAATCCCAGCCACTCTGGACTCAGGACGCTGTACAATCGTACCAACAGCCGAACGAGGATCTAAAATGAGTTCAACTTTTGCCGAAGAAGAAAAAACTTCCACAACATTCCCTACAAGACCTTGAGAAGTAATGACCGCCATATCTTTTTTCAGACCATCATTCGTACCACGATTAATCATAATAGTATTAGTCCAAGTAACGGAATCACGAGCAATGACGGATGCAACAACAAGATCAAACTGCGTCGATGCCTGTTTATAGGCAAGCATCGTACGAAGTCTTGCGTTTTCTGATGCCAGCTCATTGGACTGTAAATTTAAAGCACGCAATTGTTCTACTTCTGATTTGAGCATTTTATTCTGTTCATAAACCGTAGCAATTTCCCATAACGATGAAGTTACATAACGAATTTCATTGTTTACTGTACTAATCACGCCTTGAAATGGAGCCAATGTTGTCATAACAATCCGTTCACTAAGCGGAAATGTGTATCGCCCCCGAGCCGCAAAAAAAATCAGACAAAATACACTGACCACAACAAAGATGATTACCCATATTTTTTTATTTGAATTTGTCTCTTTTCTTACTCTATTCATTATCTTAACTTTTTAGGTGTCATTACAACACGTTTCAAAAGTTCTATACTTTCTAAAGATTTACCAGTTCCTTCGCCAACACAAGACAATGCGTCTTCGGCAACGAGTACCGGCATACCCGTTTCATGGCTCAATAATTTATCCAAGTTGCGTAAAAGAGCGCCGCCGCCTGTCATCATAATCCCATGATCCATGACATCTGCTGCCAGTTCCGGCGGCGTTTTTTCAAGCGTCCCCTTTACAGCCTCAATAATTTTTTGGATTGGTTCACTTAATGCATCTTTGATTTCACTCGACTTGATCGTTAATGTTTTAGGTAAACCACTGACCAAATCCCGACCACGAATATCCAGTGATGCATTGCCGTCTGGTACAATGGCTGAACCAATTTTAATTTTAATTTCTTCTGATGTACGTTCACCGATCATTAAATTATATGTTTTTTTGATATATTGACTGATTGCATCATCCATTTCATCACCGCCAATACGAATGGAACGACTTGTCACAATACCACCAAGAGAAATAACGGCAATTTCTGTCGTACCGCCGCCAATATCTACCACCATGCTTCCCATAGCCTCTTCTACCGGCAATCCAGCACCGATTGCTGCTGCCATAGGTTCTTCAATTAAATACGCTTCACGAGCTCCCGCCTGCATCGCAGCATCAACTACCGCTCTTTTTTCAACTTCGGTAACACCAGATGGAACCCCCACTACTACACGAGGCCGCACAAAAGATTTTGTATTCATCGCTTTTCTGATAAAATATTTAAGCATTGCTTGTGTTACATCAAAATCAGCGATTACGCCATCTTTCATTGGTCTTACTGCAACGATATTACCCGGAGTACGACCAATCATTTTTTTTGCTTCTTCACCAACAGCAAGAACCTCACCAGTATCACGCTGAATAGCAACTACAGAAGGCTCACGAAGCATGATCCCCTTCCCCTTTACATGCACTAATGTATTTGCAGTACCGAGGTCGATACCCATGTCATGCGACAAACCACCAAAAAGATTCCACATTTTTTACATAAACTCCCTTCAACATATAACCCATAATCAAATACTATTATTCTATCATACCTTTTTCTTTTAAGCTAATATATTTATTATCTCCTATAATAATATGATCCAATACCGGTATATCCATGATAGTTCCAGTTTGAATCAACTTTCTTGTTACACAAATATCTTCTTTACTGGGACTCGGATCACCACTCGGATGATTATGAATCAAAACAACTGCCGCTGCAGCATGATAAATAGCTTCGCGAAAAACCTCACGCGGATGGACAATTGATGCATTTAAGCTTCCAATAGAAATCGTATTCACTGCTAAAACATGATGTTTCGTATTCAGCAGCATTACTATAAAATACTCTTTTGTTTCATAACGGAAACGCGGCATGACATAATCGACAATATCACGAGGTTTCTCAATAACAGTCCTAAGTTCAGCCGTCTGTTCGGCAAGACGCCGACCAAGTTCAATCGCAGCTAAAACCGTAACCGCCTTCACCATCCCAATACCTTTGATTTTACTGAATTCATGGGGTGACAAATTAACAATTGATGCCAAACCTCGTTCTTTATATTGCGCCAGCAACCTTTCAGCTACATGAAGCACGGAATCTTCTTTTGTACCAGTGCGCAATAAGATCGCTAATAATTCTGCATTATTTAACGCTTGAGCGCCTTTTGCCAATAACTTTTCGCGTGGTCTTTCTGCCACGGGTAAGTCCTTAACCATAGGCATTTTATTCATCGTAAATCAAGACCAGCTCTCTTAGCAAGTTTTAACAAACTATATAAAGGTAAACCAACTACATTGGAATAGCTACCTTCAATTTGCTTCACAAAAGCTGCTGCATAACCTTGAATCGCATATGCCCCAGCTTTTCCCATTGGTTCTCCGCTAGCAATATAGTCTTTGATTTCAACATCCGTCAAAAGGCAGAAGGTCACATTTGTTTTTACAACATCATACCAAATTTCTTTACCTTGCGCAAAAACAAGACCCGTATACACTTGATGTGTATTGCCAGTTAAAATTTTAAGTATCCGAAACGCATCCTCTTGATCAACTGGTTTCCCATATACATGTCCAGCAAATGAAACAATGGTATCTGCGGCCAGTACAGGAAAAATGATATTGTCTCGATTGACCACTTCTTTTGCTTTAGCCAATGCATTGTTAATAACCAATTGCTCCGGTGGTATGCCCGCTCCATTATTTTCTGTGACATCACTCGGTACACAGTAAAATTCACAACCAATTTGTTTTAATAATTCCTGACGACGCGGCGATTCTGAAGCTAATATAATCAAAATACAACCTCCCAAGAATTGTTTGTTAATATTTCTTGAAAAGAAAAATCGCTAATAAAACACCAAAAATACTCATAAGATTTGGTGCAAAAACAAAACCAAATGACAACTGAATGACATATAAATTGATATGTACTGGAGTTAAATCAATGATGGTATAGGTTTGTACCAAATAAGGAACAATTCCGTTCAACGCCGCTATTTCTTTCATTAGCTCTCCTAAAATACCGCCTAAAACCGCCCCTATAACTACAAACAATACACATATGCCAGCACCTTTTGTTGACCCACGCAATATTATAGCCTCCAATCATGAATGGATTCATTTTTAATACTCTTGCCGAATTCTATAAATTCTATTTTGTATACAAAAATCCCTGCAAAATAAAAATTTTTCTCAAATACGCTTACGCAGAGAGTATTTATCTTGTATCAATCAATCGACATTATATCACATATACCTTTGAATAAGCCATGAAAAATAGAAAAAACCTATATTTTTATACACCGATTTTATAAAATCAAGATCAGCTTCTCGTTTCTATATTAAATAGCGAAAATATAAATACACTGTCGACAAACAAATCGTTAAAATCATGATAGGAAATCCTACTTTGATATACTGAATAAATGAAATTTTATGACCCGCTTCTGCTGCCAACCCAGCTACAATAAGATTAGCCGAAGCCCCCACTATCGTCCCATTCCCACCAAGACAAGCCCCCAGCGCCAAACTCCACCACAAAGGTTCTAAATTCGTCACCCCCATTGTTCCCATATTCTGAATGAGGGGAATCATAGTCGCTACAAAGGGAATATTATCTAAAAAAGCTGATAATATTGCACTCGCCCATAAAATCAGCAATGAACTTTTTGTTATATCACCACCTGTTAATTCCATGCCCTGTTTGGCAATCCACTCGATAATTCCAACTTCTATCAATCCACCAACGGCGGCAAATAAACCAATAAAGAAAAAAATGGTTGTCCATTCTACCTTAGCAAACGCTTTCTCAATAAATTTATGATCCCGTTTGCCAATCAGCAATAAAATAAAGGCACCACATAAAGCTACTAAAGATGATTCCAAATGAAAGTTCTGATGTGTAAAAAATCCTAGAATGGTAAGTGCTAAAATCCATAAACATTTTTTTAAAAGCACTGGATCTTTCAGTACTTTTTTTTCATCTAGCAGCATCAATTGCGCTTTTAGCTCCGGCGTGGTTACGAGCGAATCATGGTATAGTATAATCAAAACAATGATTACTACAATTAAATTGATCAATGCGATCACCGCTAAATTTTCAATAAAAGCCAAAAATGTCAATTCTGGAACTGCACTCCCAATCATGATATTCGGTGGATCACCAATCAGAGTTGCCGTTCCACCTATATTTGATGCAACAATCAGCATAATTAAATAAGGCATTGGCTCAACCTTAAGCTTGTTGGTTATGCTTAGCGTCACGGGCACCATCAATAAAACCGTCGTAACATTATCAAGGAATGCAGAACAGATCGCTGTAATGAACGCCAAATAAAATAAAATGCGTACCGGTCTTCCTTTTGCTTTTTTTGCAGACCAAATGGCAATATAATTAAAAAGACCAGTCTGTCCTGTTATGGACACAATAATCATCATCCCAATCAATAACCCCAGTGTATTAAAATCAATATGGTGTACAGCTTGTTCCTGCGTTAAAACACCAGCGGCAATCATCAACATCGCCCCCAACATTGAAACAATGGTTCGATTTATTTTCTCTGATACAATAAATATATACATGCCAATAAAAAGCACAGCTGCTACGATTGTCATATTTTCCATAAAACCCTCCACTTTGTTACTACTTCTACTGATCCTATAAATGAAAAAATCTACGTTAAAGGTAAACTCACCTAAAAAAGCACAAAAAGGAGTCTGGTTTGACCAGACTCCTCCAAAAACCTTACTATTTATTTATATATCCAGTATAACAAAGAATGAAGCTAAAGAAAAGACCATATACGAAACTATCTCGCATATGGTCTTTTATCAGGGAAACTTAAGCAATAATAACTAAAGCTTCGCCAGGTTTTACACTTTGACCAGCGGCAACATTAAATGCTTTTACGGTGCCAGCTGTTGGAGCTGTAATTTCATTCTGCATTTTCATAGCTTCAAGAATCAATAAAACTTCGCCTGCTTTTACAGCTTGACCTTCACTCGCAACAAGTTTCACGATTTTACCAGGCATTGGTGCATTTACTGCTGTTTCACCAGCTGCGGCAGCAACTGCTGCTTTTGCTGCTGGTGCTGGAGCTGCTACTTTCGGAGCCGGAGCTGCTACTTTTTGAGCTGCTGCTTTAGGAGCTGGAGCTGCTTTCACTTCTTCAATTTCAACATCATAGGCAGTACCATTAACTTTAATATTAAATTTTTTCACTTTTTATTCCTCCAAAACGATAAATTAAATTTATTTAAATAACGATTTTACATTGAATTACGGCGACCCGCCATAACCCAAGCATCACTGCGTGTAATACGCACAGCAACCACTTTTTTACCAACAACCATCTGCACTGCTGCTGAAATAGCGGCAATCACTTCTGGGCTGATGTTTTGTGCATCAATTTTCATTACAAACCTTCTCCTTATAATGGAATATTGCCATGTTTTTTAGCAGGACTATCTTCGCGTTTGCTAGCAAGCATGTTCAATGCCGTAATAATACGAGGTCTTGTTTCACTTGGTTCAATAACCATATCGACATAACCGCGTTCCGCAGCTTTATAAGGTGTTGCAAACTCTTCAACATATTCAGCAGTCTTAACTGCAACATCAGTATCTTTACGGAAAATAATATTGGCTGCACCAGCAGGACCCATGACAGCAATTTCAGCTGTAGGCCAAGCCATAACCTGATCCGCCCCCAGTTCATGTGAACACATCGCAATATAAGATCCACCATAAGCTTTACGTATAATAACTGTAACTTTCGGTACAGTTGCTTCACAATAAGCATATAACATTTTTGCACCATGACGAATAATGCCGCCATATTCTTGATCAGTACCTGGTAAGAAGCCTGGTACATCCACAAGATTTACAACTGGAATATTGAAGGCATCACAAAAGCGAATAAAACGAGCTGATTTATCCGATGCATTCACATCAAGGCAGCCGGCCATTACTGCTGGCTGATTCGCAATAATACCAACGGATCTGCCATCAAAACGAGCAAAACAAGTGATGATGTTTTGCGCAAAATGTTCATGAACTTCATAAAAATCGCCATTATCAACTAAAGATGTAATAACATCTTTCATGTCATACGGCATATTAGGATTATCTGGAATAACCGTATTTAGACTTTCATCCATACGAGATGCATCATCATCGGTTTCAACAATTGGTGCGTCTTCCATGTTATTGCTTGGTAAGAAACTTAAAAGATAACGAATTTGATTTATACAGTCTTCTTCATTTTCTGCAGCAAAATGTGCCACACCAGAAGTAGAATTATGAGTCATTGCTCCGCCAAGCTGTTCTGCCGTAACTTCTTCTGCTGTAACAGATTTGATAACAGCCGGACCAGTAATAAACATTTGGCTCGTATTTTTTACCATATAAATAAAATCAGTAATCGCTGGTGAATATACGGCTCCACCGGCACATGGTCCCATGATTACAGAAATTTGAGGAACAACACCGGATGCTGCTGTATTTCTAAAGAAAATATTACCGTAACCACATAATGCATCAACAGCTTCTTGAATACGAGCACCGCCTGAATCATTGATTCCGATAACTGGCGCTCCCATTTTCATAGCCAAATCCATCACTTTACAGATTTTAGCTGCATGCATTTCGCCCAGGGAACCACCTTCAACTGTAAAATCCTGTGCATATGCATATACGAGTCGACCGTCAACCGTACCATAACCACTTATAACCCCTTCAGCTGGTAAATCTTTCTTTTCCTGACCGAAGTTTGTACAACGATGTTTCATAAACAAATCTAATTCGACAAAAGTATCTTCGTCAAAGAACATATTAATACGTTCACGAGCTGTCATTTTACCTTTTGCATGTTGTTTTTCAATACGAGCCGCCCCGCCGCCCTGCATGATCTTTTCTTTGGTTTGATTCATAAGATCAATTTTTTCTTGAACAGTAGCCATTATATACCTCCTACAAAAACTAGCGTATCCTTAAAATACAAGCTATGTGTAAATTTTATTTTTTACGTTGGCAAAGTTCAACTAAAATACCGCCTGTGGATTTTGGATGAACAAACGCAATACTTGATCCGCCAGCACCATAACGTGGTTTTTCATCAATCATACGAACGCCTTTTGCCAGTAAATCCGCAATTGTTTGTTCAATATTATCAACACGAAGCGCAATATGCTGAATCCCGTTTCTGCCATTATTTTTTTCAATGAATTTTGCAATCGGACCATCGGGAGAAGTCGATTCTAAAAGTTCTAATTCGCTGTCGCCGGATGGTATAAAGCAAACTTTTACTTTTTGTTCTTCAACAACTTCTTCACCTGTTGCTTTAAGACCAAGAATATCTGTATAGAATTTTTTTGCTTCTGCTAAGTCAGCAACAGCAATACCAATATGATCTACTCTATCAACATTAAACATTTATAAATATCCTCCTCAAAAACCGTTAAAATTAGGGGGGCAGAAAAGCCACCCTTATTTTAACAGACCTCTTAAAATATCATTTACGACACTATATGGGTCAATTCTCCGGTCTTCTACATCTTTTACATACTGGTCAAACTGCCCGGATGCCGTAATATGATTTGTAATATACGTGCCGATTCCATTTTTCAGGATATCCAACATTTCATTTTTCGTACGTTCCGTACGTCTCGTAGTCAACTGCCCTGTCGTTTTCAAATGCGCGTAATGCTCTTCAATCGTTGTGATGAGTTCCGTCACACCTTTTCCCTGGTTAGCCACGACTTGTTTGATTGGTGGTCGCCAATCCTTCGTCATGCCCCCAAGGTCGAGCATCATATTGAGTTCAACATTCAGCCGATCAGCACCTTCATGATCGGCTTTGTTGATGGCAAATACATCACCAATTTCTAAAATCCCAGCCTTAATGGCTTGAATATCATCACCAAGACCAGGTACCAGTACAACCATGGTTGTATCGGCTGCTTTGACAATGTCTACCTCTGACTGACCTACACCTACGGTTTCAATAAAGATAATATCTTTACCAAATGCATCCATTGCTTTCACTGCATCTGCCGTTTTTCGTGATAAGCCGCCGAGACTGCCTCGCGTTCCCATACTGCGAATGAATACACCTTCATCTAAGGTAAGATCATTCATCCGAATGCGATCACCTAAAATTGCGCCGCCTGAAAATGGGCTTGTCGGGTCAATTGCTATGATGCCTACTGTTTTACCCATTAAACGATATTCTCTGGCAAGTTTATCCGTTAATGTGCTTTTACCAGCACCGGGTGGTCCCGTTATTCCAAATACAAAAGCGTTTCCTGTATGCGGATACAACTTTTTCATGATGCTTACTGCATCGTCATGCTCATTTTCGATTGAGGTAATAGCACGCGACAAAGCAAGTTTTGAACCATTCAGTAATTCCTGTGCTATATCCATGTTGCACCACCTTCGGCGATATGGGCGCTCAAAAGAGCGCCTATCACCTCATATGACAATTATTTTACGTTTGCTTTTATGAAATCAATGATTGTTCCAGTCGTTGTGCCTGGTGTAAATACTTCAGCAATTCCTGCCGCTTTAAGAGCCGGAATGTCACTTTCAGGAATAACACCGCCACCGACAACAAGTACATCATCCATTCCTTTTCCCTTAAGTAAATTTACAACTTTAGGGAATATATGCGCATGCGCGCCAGATAAAATACTCATTGCTACAACGTTTACGTCTTCTTGCAGCGCAGCTTCGGCAATCTGTTCTGGGGTCTGACGAAGACCTGTATATATTACTTCGAAGCCAGCGTCACGAAGTGCACGAGCTACCACTTTTGCTCCACGATCATGACCATCAAGACCCGGTTTTGCTACTAATACTCTAATACGTTTTTCCATCGTATTTGTCCCTCCAACTCTTACTATTAATTACAGATTCACATGAGCAACATATTCACCGAACACGCTGCGCATAACTCCACAAATTTCACCAAGTGTTGCATATGTCTTAACAGCTGTTAAGATATACGGCATAAGATTTTCTTCTTCATCTTTACATGCTTTTTCAAGCGCAATAAGAGCTTCTTTAACCGCTGCATTGTCACGTTTTGCTCTAAGTTCGGCCAGATGTTTTTTCTGTTTTACACCAACAGAAGCATCGACACGAAGTAAACCTTCAACTGGTTTTTCTTCAACTTGGAATTTGTTTACGCCAACAATTGTTTTCGCACCGGATTCAACATCCATCTGCCACTGATATGCACTATCTTGGATTTCTTTTTGGATATATCCTTGTTCGATTGCCGAAACAGCACCGCCGATTTCGTCAATTTTTTTGATATAATCCCATGCTTCTGCTTCAATTTTATTTGTCAAAGCTTCTACATAGTAAGAGCCAGCAAGTGGATCAATTACGTCAGCCAGTCCGCTTTCGCAGGCAACAATCTGCTGTGTGCGAAGCGCAACCATTACGGAATCTTCCGTAGGAAGAGCTAAGGCTTCATCACGTGAATTTGTATGAAGGGATTGTGTGCCCCCCATTACAGCTGCTGCCGTTTGCAATGCAACACGAACAATGTTATTATTCGGTTGTTGTGCTGTCAGCATCGAACCAGCTGTCTGTGTATGAACACGCAGCATCCATGATTTAGGGTTTTTAGCCTTAAAACGTTCTTTCATTACTTTTGCCCACACACGACGAGATGCTCTAAATTTCGCAACTTCTTCGAGCACGTTGTTATGTGCATTCCAGAAGAACGAAAGACGTCCAGCAAATGCATCTACATCAAGACCTGCTTTGATTGCAGCTTCGCAGTATGCAATACCATCGGCAATTGTAAATGCGATTTCTTGTGATGCGGTTGAACCAGCTTCACGAATATGATAACCGGAAATGGAAATTGTATTCCATTTTGGTACATTTTTTGCACAATAGGCAAAGATATTTGTAATCAAACGCATGGATGGTCTCGGTGGGAAAATATACGTTCCACGAGCTGAATATTCTTTTAAAATATCATTTTGGATCGTTCCTTTTAATTGGTCTGCACTAACACCCTGTTTTTCACCAACTGCTATATACATGGCAAGAAGTACAGATGCTGGGGCATTGATTGTCATGGAAGTCGATACTTTGCCAAGATCAATTTTATCAAACAGAAGTTCCATATCCGCTAAAGAATCAATGGCAACCCCTACTTTACCAACTTCACCTTCCGAGATTTCATCATCGGAGTCATAACCGATCTGTGTTGGTAAATCAAATGCGCAGGAAAGACCTGTAGCACCAGATTCAATCAAATATCTATAGCGTTTATTGGATTCTTCGGCAGTGGAAAACCCTGCATACATACGCATCGTCCAGAAACGACCGCGATACATTGTAGGCTGTACACCACGAGTGAAAGGATACACCCCTGGAAATCCGATTTCATCGGCATAATCTGTATCTTTAATATCAAGCGGCGTATAAATACGCTGTTTTGGAATATTAGCCCGTTCCGGGAATTTCGCGATTGCTTTTTCTACTTTGGCTTCATAGGCAGCCAAGTCAGCTTTTACTTTATCATTACTCATAATTTTTGCCTCCTACCTTATTGCTTCATTGTACCTGTTTCTACAAATCTTTCATGCCATGATAATGCTTCCTTCAGCAAGTGAGGAGTATGGGCATGTTTTGTGGCTTTATCAGCTCTTTCAAAATAGTCCATAAGCATTGGTTTATAATCTGGATGTGCACAATTTTCGATGATAACACGGGCACGTTCTCTCGGGCTTAAACCACGCAAGTCAGCAAGTCCCTGTTCTGTAACAATGATATCTACATCATGTTCTGTATGATCAATATGTGAACACATTGGAACAATCGAAGAAATAAGACCATTTTTTGCCGTTGATGCTGTAAAGAAACATGTTAAATATGCATTACGAGCAAAATCGCCTGAACCACCGATACCATTCATCATTTTTGTACCCATAATATGGGTTGAGTTTACATTACCATAAATATCGCATTCAATTGCCGTATTCATCGCAATAATCCCAATACGACGTGCTACTTCTGGACTATTGGCTATTTCTTGTGGACGAAGCAGTAATTTTTTGCGATATTCTTTTATATTATTATAAAAGCGTTCTAAACCTGTTGGCGATGGCGATAAAGAGGTGCCCGATGCGAAGCTTAACTTGCCGGCATCAATCAAATCAAACATACCATCTTGAATTACTTCCGTATATACTGAAAGATCCGTGAAATCTGAATCAACAAACCCACTGATTACTGCATTGGCAACATTACCAACACCAGATTGTATAGGAAGTAAATTTGCAGGCAAACGACCTTCTTTTACTTCTTTATGGAAAAGATCAATAATGTACTGTGATATTTTATGTGAATTTTCATCAATTTCACCAAATGGACGAACATCATCTTTTATATCACATGCTACTATGTACTTAATTTTGTCCAAACCGCATGGAATATATGGTGTTCCGATATGATCATTTGGTTTTACAACCGGAATCGGTAAACGATATGGTGGATCAAGTGGAACATATACATCATGCATACCTTCCAGTTCAATTGGCTGTGATGTATTGATTTCAACAATGACTACATCTGCAGTCTGAACATAAGAAGCTGCATTCCCCATCGAAGTTGTAGGGATGATATTGCCATCTTCCGTAATCGCACAAGCTTCAACAATTGCTACATCAATTTTTCCACCCATATAGCCATAACGTGCCAACTGTGCTGATTCGCTTAAATGCAAATCACAGTATTGTACTTCACCATTATTAATTTGAGCACGCAAATCTTTGTTTGTCTGATATGGCATACGTCTTTTGATACCATGGACTTTTGCCAAAGCACCATCCAGCTCTTTACCAACAGATGCGCCCGTCCATAAATTGATTTGAAACGGTTCTTTTTCCATTCGTTTAGCCAATGCTAAAGGAACTGCTTTTGGATACCCTGCTGGGGTAAACCCACTTGTACCAACGTTCATATTAGGCTTAATGAAAGCAGCAGCTTCTTCGGCACTAACGATCTTCGCATGCAATGCGGTATTTCGCACACGATCGAGAATATCAATCATTGATAAAATCCTCCCTCGGTAGGTCAAAAATATTGGCCTGTAATCTTTTCACTAACACAATATATTATGCATAATCCGAGATAAAACAAATCAAATAATCATAAATAAATTATAAATGATTCTTAGATATTTATAATTAAAGATTATAATAACAACATGTATTAGTTATATCCCATTGACAAGCATACCACTACAAAGAAATGCCGTCAAGATAGACACTACGTATTCTTGGCGGCATTTTTTATTTTTATTTTCTGTATTTGTGAAATTTTGTTCAAACTTTATTTGGTTTTCCTAGGGTTACGCTAATTTTTCAGAAAAATCAGTTGGCAAAAATCTTATGATTATTTTCTCGTAATATGATAAGACAGGCTACTAAGCCCTACTGATAAATCTTCATTTACAATATGCATGAAATCCGGAACTTTCATTTTTATTGGAGCAAAATTCCATATTCCGCGTACACCAGCGACAACGAGTTTGTCCGCCACTCCTTGGGCAAAAGCTGCTGGAACAGCAATAATTCCAATGTGGATATTTCGCTCTTTTATAATCTCATCTAAATTGATAATGTCTTCAACCTTCACATGATTGACAGTCGATCCGATTACACTGGGATCTTGATCAAAAAGTGCCACGAGGTTAAAACCCAATGTAACAAAGTTTTGATAATTCGCCAATGCCGCACCTAAATGCCCAATACCAATCACTGCAATATTCCAATGATTATCAAGTCCCAGAATCTCACCAACATTACGTTTCAATTCGTTAACATAATAGCCTACACCTTTTTTACCGAATTGACCAAACGATGCTAAATCTTTGCGGATCTGCTCTGGTGTGATGCCTAAACGCCGACCTAACTCATCGGATGAAATGATGTCAATCCCTTCATCCTGCGCTAAACGAAGCGTACGAAAATACAAGGGTAAGCGATCAATTGTCGCTTTCGATATTACAATTTGTCCCTTCAAACCAAGTCCTCCTCAAACGACTATCCTTAGATAAACGCGATATACATACATAAATAATAATATTCGTAATCAAACTGTAAAATCCTTTAACAGCTTTCTAACAAACATTCTTATCGCTGCCAATCAAAATATTCAATCCAGCGACTGTCTGGTAATAAGTACAATCAATGCACACAGAAACCAAAACAGCATCGATGATTCAATGTTAAACAAAACATAATCCGTAAAACCATTTAGTAAAATAGACACAATCGCCAAACCACACCCCAGCAACAACCCATTTAAGAATTTTGATTCTCTTAGATGTGTATTTGAAAGTGCCAAACTCATATGACCAAAAATACAAACCATAAAGCTCATAAAACCCGCAATACCTATCTCCGCCGCAAAATTCAAATATAAATTATGGGCATGAACAATTCGCACCGCCGGATTATTGATATAAAAATCATAGTCTGGATACACCATCCAATACGAACCCCAGCCAATACCCAAAAGCGGATGATCCAAAATCATTGCCATTGTACTTTCCCAAAGAGCAAATCTCATTTCAGATGAGGTGTCCACTTTCGTAAAAATCGACAAAAGCCGCTCAGCCAAAGCCGTATCAAAGACCAAAAGCATGATGGTTAATACGATAAAGCCAGCTAGTATTTTTCGGTTCTGCAAAACTCCATACCCAGCAACAACCAGGGCTAGTGTCAAACAAGCCCCCCGTGCATAGGTCAAGCCAAGACAAATACCAAGTAAACAAAAAAATACTGCTAAGCCCCAACGATACTTTTTATCCGTCAATTTGCAAAACAGACCAAACACCATCGACATGATCACAACAAGATATCCTGCCAAAATATTTGGATTTTCCCACGTAGAAAAGACTCTCGTTTTCAGTTCTGGAAAAGCCTCCCCGTCAACCCACTTCATACTGCTGATGTCAATTCCATGTATGGATTGATAAAAACCATAGCCAACAACAAAAACAGCGGATAACCCCAACGCATAGACAAGCTGTTTTATTTGCTGCATCGTAGCTATATTCTGAACAACCAGTAAATAGGTAAAAACATAGCGACCAACAAGATTGTAGTAATTATAAAAACTAAACGCTGGGTCTGGCGAAACAAATACAGACAACCCTGAAATAACAACAAATGCAACGATTGCTATATCATATGGCGTCCTTTTAAATGTCTTTCCTTTTGTGATATATAGTTTAATAAACCAAAAAAAGCTTCCTATGACAAGCGCGACTGTAGCCAACGCCGGGAATAAGGCCAAAAAAAATGCCAATGCTAAAATCGCATAAAAAATCAAACGGTCTAAATCACCTAGTAATCGCTCTTGTTTCAATTTATTCACGATCTCACCTTTTATTATTTATTTTATCATTAAGACAAAAAGGAAATCAACCAACAACAAAATTTCTGTCAAAATGGAAGATTCCCTTTCCCCTAAAACTATTATTCTGCTAACAACAATTGACGAGCTTCACCAATCAAATACAAAGATCCTGCTATACATAATAAACGATTGCTTCCAGCAAGTTCCTGTGAACGTGCCAAAGCTTCCGGAATATCAATATACGTTTCTACATGCTGCGATTTGATTTTTTTCGCAATATACTCCGGCATTGCAGCCCGATCAGAGCTCGGTTCTGTAACAACCACCGTATCAATTGGTCGAATTAACGTTTCAATCATGCCATCTACATCTTTATCCTTTAAGATTCCCAATAAAATAACACGTTCCTGCGCCGGAAAATAGGAATCTAAATTACTCCGCAAAACCTTCATACCTGCCAAATTGTGAGCTCCATCAACGAGAATTTTCTGATTGTTTTGGTTCATGATCTCAAAGCGCCCCGCCCAGGTAACTAAATCGAGTGCATGACCGATGCCCTCCATCGTCACACGATTATCTTGATTATGAATCAATAGCGCTGTCATAATCGCTAAAGAACTATTTTCAATTTGATGTTTTCCTAAAACCCGCAAAAAATATTCTTCAGATGCACCTAATAAGCGAGATGAAAATGCTAATTTTTGTTTTTGCCCATCAAACGCTATGAATGAAGCGGAAAAGTCTTCGCCCGCAACAAAAATATCAGAATTTTTATTATGAGCCGTTTCACGAATAATCTGCAAGGCTTCTTCCTCAGCTGCTGTTACCACTGGTACGCCTTCTTTAATGATACCCGCTTTATGTGCAGCAATGCCTGCCAGCGTACCACCACAACGATCTGCATGTTCAAAGGTAACATTGGTAATAACAGACACCTCTGGAACAATGACATTCGTTGAGTCAAGCAATCCGCCCAGTCCAACTTCAATGACAGCATATTCTACCTGCATATTAGCAAAATACAAAAATGCACCGGCTGTTAAGACTTCAAACTGCGTTGGACTTTCATTGCCCTCTACAACCATCTGTTCGACAAATGACTTTACCATGCTGATACAGTTAGCAAAATCTGCTTCACTAATCTGGTGACCATCAATCTGTATCCGCTCCGTATAAGACACAAGATGCGGGGATGTATACATCCCCGTCTTGATCTTCGCCTGCGTCAAAATACCGGCAAGCATATTCGTTGTTGACCCTTTGCCATTGGTTCCCGTAACATGAATCGTTTTATAGCGATTCTGCGGCTGATCCATGCGTTCTAATAAACTTGTAATTCGTTCTAAACCTAATTTTATACCAAATGTATTTAAACCTTCTAAATATAGTAATGTTTCCTGATAATTCATATTTTCAAGTCCTTTACAAAGTAGCCAGATAGACTAATCTCTCCTGGACAGCTGAACGTTTTTCTTCAAAACCTTTTTGTTTTTCCCGTTCTTTTTCCACGAGTTCTGCCGGTGCTTTGCCAATAAAACCAACATTCGATAATTTTCCCGTCACACGTTTGATTTCATTGTCCAACATATCCAATTCTTTATTAAGACGTGCTGTTTCTTTTTCCACGTCAATCAAGCCCTTAAGCGGTAAATAAATCTCCACACCATTTACAACCGCAGTCATGGCATTTTCTGGTTTGCTTGCCACCAGTGATTCTAATGTAATAGGCTGTGCAGATGCCAGTACTGTCAAATAACCCTGATTTGACGCAAAAACAGTTTGAAGCGTTTCACTGGCAAAATGAAGCACCACTGGACTTTTTTTACTTGGAGCAGCTTTCACTTCAGCACGCATATTCCGAATTGACTTGATTGTTTCCATAATCGTTGTCATATTTGCTTCTGCAGCATCATCAATTTTACTAGTTTCATTGGCTGGCCACGCCGAAACCATAACGCTTTCCCCCTCATGCGGAATATGCTGCCAGATTTCTTCCGTAATAAACGGCATAAACGGATGCAAAAGGCGCAGAGTATGCTCTAATACATACCCAAGTACGTACTGCGCTGTCTGACGAGCCCTAACAGCTTCAGTGTCATAAAGATGTGCTTTCGATAATTCTATATACCAATCACAAAATTCATTCCAGATAAATTCATAGATAGTACGTCCAGCTTCACCCAGTTCAAATTTTTCCAGATTATTGGTAACACCTTGCACAGTTTTAGCATAACGACTTAAAATCCATTGATCCGCCAATGTATAATCCGATTTTTCCGGTACAAAGCCCTTATCAAACCCTTCTAAATTCATCAGCATAAAACGAGAAGCGTTCCATAATTTATTGGCAAAATTTCGTGCTGACTCAACACGTTCCCAGTAAAAGCGCATATCATTGCCCGGTGTGTTGCCCGTAATGAGCATAAAACGCAATGTATCCGCACCGTATTTATCAATTACTTCAACCGGATCAATACCATTACCCAATGATTTACTCATTTTGCGCCCCTGCGAATCACGAACTAGCCCATGAATAAAAACATGTTTAAATGGAATATCCTTACCAAATTCCAGCCCCATCATAACCATACGTGCTACCCAGAAGAAAATAATATCATAGCCGGTAACTAAAACACTTGTAGGATAAAACTGTTTAAATTCAGCCGTTTCATCCGGCCATCCCATTGTTTCGAAAGGCCACAGACCTGAACTAAACCATGTATCAAGAACATCTTCATCTTGATGAATCTGCTGACTGCCGCATTTTGGACAAGTTGTCAGATCTTCACCTACAACACTTGTCTCTCCACAATCATCACAATACCAGGCCGGAATACGATGTCCCCACCAAAGTTGGCGTGAAATACACCAGTCACGGATATTTTCCAGCCAATTCGTATAAATTTTCGTAAATCGTTCCGGTACGAACTGGATTTCTCCACTTTTTACGGCTTCAATAGCCGGTTTCGCCAAAGATTCCATCTTCACGAACCACTGTTTCGAGACAAGCGGTTCTACCGTAGTATGGCAGCGTGAGCAATGCCCGACCGCATGTTCATGGTCTTCAATTTTAATCAAATAACCCTGCTCTTTCAAATCAGCAATAAGTTGTTTACGGCACTCATATCGGTCCAGTCCAGCATATTTTCCCGTATTGTTTGCCATTGTAGCATCATTATTCAGCACAATAATCTGCTCCAAGCCGTGACGCTGTCCCATATCAAAATCGTTCGGGTCATGTGCTGGTGTAACCTTTACCGCACCAGTACCAAAAGCCGGATCTACATACTCATCCGCAAAAACAGGAATTTTTCTGCCTACAAGCGGTAAAATTAAAGTCTGACCAATTAGATGCTTATACCTATCATCCTCCGGATGTACAGCCACACCCGTATCACCAAACATAGTTTCCGGACGCGTTGTTGCAATCTGAACATACTCATCGGTACCTTCGACCTGATAGCGCAGATGATAGAAATGCCCGGCTTCTGTTTCATGATCTACTTCAATATCACTGAGTGCTGTACTGCAACGAGGACACCAATTCGTAATACGAGTTCCCTGATAAATCAAACCTTTATTATATAGACTGACAAATACTTCACGCACGGCTTTTGAACAACCTTCATCCATTGTAAAACGTTCCCGCTCCCAATCACACGAAGAACCCAAACTCCGCAGCTGCATCGTAATATGGCTGCCGAACTGGTTTTTCCAGTCCCATACTCGTTCCAAAAACTTTTCACGACCCAAATCATGACGACTTTTGCCTTCTTTACGAAGTGCCTCTTCCACCTTGGCCTGCGTTGCAATACCAGCATGGTCACACCCTGGCATCCAAAGTGTATTATACCCCTGCATTCGACGCCAGCGAATCAAAATATCCTGCAGCGTATTGTCCAAAGCATGCCCCATATGAAGCTGTCCTGTCACATTCGGTGGTGGAATAACGATGCTGTAAGGTTTTTTATCGGCTTCTACCTCCGCATGAAATAAGTTCTTTTCTTCCCAATATTTATACCATTTTTTCTCAAATGATTGTGGATCATAAACTTTTGGTATATTACTTTCTTCCATAAAAATAGTCCTCCCTAAAATAAAATACAAATAAAAAAATCCCCTCCATCCGCAAAGGACGAAAGAGACTACTCTCGTGGTACCACCTAAGTTTTTTTATAAAGCAAAGCCTCATAAAACTCAAATGCCATAACGCTGCATCTGCGGCTGCATCTACTTTAGTTCAATGCTGCGGCTCCAAAGCTACTTTCCATATTCTAAGCAGAGAAATCTTTCAGCCAAGGATTTCATCTCTAAACTGCCACCAAACATGTACTCTCTTTTTCATTGCCTGTAATCAGATATCTTACATTTTTTCACTTGCCTGCGAAAAAACTATAACTATTGAAAATATACTATCACATTTTAGATTCGATTGCAAATAAAAAACGATCGTAAATATATGTAAAAAAGCCTCTGTTTTCACAGAGACTTTTTTGTGTTCTATACAATTATTTTTCCGTTTACTTCATTAGCCTTGTTCTGCTTTAACAACCCCAGCGATACGGTGACAAATGACATCTAATTGCTGTTGATCAGCACCTTCTGCCATCACGCGAATCAAAGATTCCGTGCCGGATGGACGAACTAATATACGGCCGGTTTCACCAAGCTCATCATTTCCAGAAGCAATTGCTTTACAAATAGCTCCATTTTCTTCCCAGCCATCTTTTGTTGCCACACGAACATTCACCAACAGCTGCGGGTAGCTTGTCATCAGTTCAGAAAGTTCCGATGCTTTTTTACCACTGCGTTTAATTGAACAAAGCACCTGTATGCCAGTAATTAAACCATCACCAGTTGTACTAAACTCACTGAATATGATATGACCGGACTGTTCGCCACCCAGATTATATCCATGTTCCAGCATATTTTCCAGTACATAACGATCCCCAACTTTAGTCACTTCAACACGCCCACCCGCTGCTTTGACAGCCTGATGAAAACCGATGTTTGCCATAACCGTTGATACGACCGTATTATCTTTCAGACGTCCATTTTTCATCATTTCCAGTGCACACATAACTAAAATACGATCACCATCAATGATATTGCCCTTTTCATCAACGCATAAACAGCGATCCGCATCACCATCATGGGCGATCCCAAAATCAGCTTTATGCTCAAGTACAGCTTTTTGCAAAGTATCCAAATGCATAGAACCACAGCCTGCATTAATATTGACACCATTTGGTTTTGCATTCGTTACAATGACATCAGCCCCAAGACGTTTGAGTACCGTTGGCATAGATTCATAAGCGGCACCATTCGCGCAGTCTAAAACTACTTTCACGCCTACAAACGTATCATCCGCTGTACCTATAACAAAATTAATATAATCTTGCACTAAACCATGCCGATATTCAACCGTACCAATTTTATCACCAGTTGGTCTGAACAGCTGCTTGCCAGCTTCAATTTCATGTACATGTTCTTCCAGTTTATCTTCTACTTCATCCGGCAATTTGTAACCATTCCCGCCAAAAAACTTAATTCCATTATCCTGAAACGGATTATGTGAAGCTGAAATTACAATACCAGCCTGTGCCTTTAATTTTTTTGTTAAATAGGCAATTGCCGGTGTAGGAATAACCCCCGCTATAATTGCTTTCCCACCAGCTGAACAGATTCCTGCTGCAAGTGCCGATTCAAACATCTGCCCCGAAATACGAGTATCACGACCAATTAAAATCATCGGCTGCTCTGGCGTATCCTCACCAAAAAGTATCGTAGCAGATCTGCCTAATCGATAAGCAAGTTCCGGCGTAAGATCAATATTCGCCTCCCCGCGCACCCCATCTGTTCCAAAAAGTCTAGCCATGAATCATTCTCCCTTCATCTCTTACCAATATCTATAAATTTTTTATTTCATACTATAAAAATAATCAGATTTTATGCTTTGTAAATTCGCATAAACGCAAAAGCTGTATTCATACCATCAATTGCCGCACTCATGATACCGCCAGCATAGCCAGCACCTTCACCCATCGGATATAACCCCTTGGTGTTGATTGATACAAGATCATCCCTATTGCGAATAATTCGACACGGTGCAGAGGAACGCGTTTCTATCCCCGTCATCACAGCTCCCGGATCATCAAACCCTCTTATTTTACTGCCAAAATAAGGCAGTGCATGCTGCAAGGTATCCGTTACAAAAGCAGGTAGACATTCCCTTAAATCAACAGGTTTTACCCCAGGCCTGTACGTAGGTCTTGTCAAAAACTCCATAGAACCCTTCGTCCCTGCCAGAAAATCCCCTACCGTTTGCACTGGTGCTTTATAATTACTGCCCGCACAAGTAAAGGCAAGTTTTTCATACCTACGCTGGAATTCAATACCAGCCAACGCCTGCGTGCCAAAATCATCCGGTGTAACCGTAACCAGCAAAGCACTGTTAGCGATACCTGAGGCACGCTGATAATTGCTCATGCCATTCGTCACAACTTGATTTGCTTCCGATGCTGCAGCTACGACCTGACCACCAGGACACATACAAAAAGAATAAGCTCCGCGTCCTGTCTGTTGATCCTGGAATGTTACCGCATACTCGGCTACCGCAAGCCTTGGGTCCCCTGAATCATTACTATACTGAGCCTGATCAATTGTTGCCTGTGGATGTTCAATACGAACCCCAATTGCAAAAGCTTTTGCCTCCATGGCTACTTGCTTATCATGAAGCATCGTATACGTATCTCTGGCACTATGACCAATTCCCAATAAAGCTGCATTGCAAAGAATCTTTTGTTCATTATTTACCATAACATATTTTAGCTGTTCAGCTTCGATGCCAATATCTGTTACCAACGATTCAAACTTTACCATACCGCCCAGCGCAATAATTTCTTGACGAATATTTTTTACAATGGTTTTTAATAAATCAGTACCAATATGCGGTTTTTGTAAATAAAGAATTTCTTTCGGTGCTCCGGCATCAACAAACATTTTTAATACATCCATCATTTTACGATCATTAATGCGTGTCGTCAACTTGCCATCCGAAAAAGTACCCGCACCACCTTCGCCAAACTGTACATTTGAACTTTCATTCAATTCACCACTCTGCCAAAAATGCTGAATATCACGACTTCGGTTGTCAACATCACGACCTCGTTCCAAAACCAAAGGTCGGTAGCCATGTCTGGCAAGCGTCAAAGCCGCAAACATACCAGCGGGTCCAAAACCAATAATCAGCGGTCTACTGCCAAGAATTTGACTGCCATATTCTATGGTCTCACCTACCGGATGTTTAGCAGTCATTACATTTTTGTCCCCACGCAGTCTCGCCAAAACTTTTTTTTCTGGCATGGATACTTTAACATCGACTATATAGACAAAACAAATCGGTGCATTTTTATAACGTCTCGCATCAACAGCCTTACGAACAATTACCACCTCAAGCACAGCTTGGGGTGGTAATTGTAACCGTTTTGCTGCAAGGTCGGTTAATGGAGATTCATCCTCAAAAGGTACATGAAAATTAATAATACGTAACACGTATCGTACCCTCCTTATTCCATTACTTTTTTTCTGCAACATCAATAGTAACAGTTATTGTATCATTTGTCACTGTAATTCCTGCTGGTAAAACCAATTTTACATTTTTTTTGACTGGTTTTACGATATCCACTAAAGATATTTTCTCTGTTTCAATAAAATCAATTGGGTCAAGAAGCTTCTGATCACCTGTAATCTCAATCTTTGCTGGATCAAATTTCATTCCATTTAAAACATAATTAGCTGATAAATCCGAACCAAGAACAGGTTTAACGCCAACCATTTTTTTAGCCAGTCCCTTGACAATAGCAACCGCCACATCCACAGACTGGGGCATAATCTTTACACCTTCAACTTCCTTGCCATCGGCATTAACAGCGGTCAATGGAACTGTAACCGAAAAATCACTCCGATTCCCCGATACATTCACATTCGCAACAACACGTGTCACTGTATCAATAGCGCTGCTTGATCCCTCAATTGTAACACTCTGAACCGACGGCAGTACCTTCCCTACTGTCGCACCTGCCTCAGGTGCTCCCGTAACAGTCAGTTCAACCGCAATTTGCTTTTGTATTATTTTGTCAATCGAAAAAGAAATGGTCTCTGGCGATGTTTCCAGCAGTTCAAAGCCCGGTGGTAATACCGACTGGATCTTCACCGCGTGTCTGCCTTCCGTGATACCTTTTAAATCAACATAAGCTTTCAGATCTGAAGCAGAAGTTGTTGCAAACAAGGAACGTGCTCCACGAACTTTCACGGTCACAGTATCCACATTACGACTTATTTTGTAGCCATCTGGTGCATTTACTATATCAACCGGAATCGAAAAGCTGCTATCCATGGATGGATTTTGATCACTCATAACAAAAAACCACAAAACTATAGCAACAAGCAAAGCGATAATTTTTGCTGGTAAATTCTTTTGAACAAGATTTATCATTTTCCATGCCTCCAGTTCGCAAAAACGCCTTTAAGCGTGGTTGGCTGCGGTGCAAATAAAGGCTGCAGGCTCTGCTTTAATTTTTCAGAATCCAAATGACGATAAATTCTCCCATTTTGAGCAATTGATATAGTTCCCGTTTCTTCACTTACAATCACGACAATAGCATCACACTGTTCCGATAAACCAATGGCAGCTCGATGCCTTGTCCCAAGTTCCTTGCTGAGGGTCCGATCTTCCGTCAGAGGTAGCAAACACCCCGCTGCTACCATACGCTTACCGCGTATAATTGCTGCACCATCATGCAGTGGTGTATTGGGAATAAATACATTCATCAAAAATTCTGAAGTGACAAGACCATCAATTTGTATACCCGTCGCACAAAAATCATTTAAGCCCGTCTCTTGTTCCAACACAATCAGCGCCCCTATTTTATTTTGTGCCAACACCATAACGGCCCGGTCCAGTTCATTAACCAAAGAACGTGCCTCTTCCACATTCAGTAGCACAGATCTGCCAAAGAGCTTCCCCTGACCAAGATGTTCCAATGTCCGTCGCAGTTCAGGTTGAAACACAATTGGTAAAGCCACAAACAATAAAGTTACTGTTTTTTGCAACAACCAATAAATTACATGCAGACCTAGCCAATTGCTGACCATAGTCAACCCCAATATAACGAGCAATCCCTTGACAAGCGTAATGGCCCGAGTATCTTGAAGCATGACATATAGCTTATAGAGAATAAATGCTACTATCAGAATATCGACTAAATCAAGGAGACTAATGGTTGATAATAATCCTTTTAATTGTAACGACATATACAAAACTCCTCAATTTATCTTTCTTACAACTTTACTACACCTCTTTTTTGTATTCTCTTTTTAAATATCAAAATCCTTTGTTAATTGCTGATATTTTTTTTAATTTGCATCAGCAAAAAAAATCAACAATTATTTGCAATTTCCATAGGATAAAAGTCATGATTTTATTTGCTTTTCACAAAAAAAGCCTCTCGCTAGAATCGAGAGACTTTTTTTTAATTATATTTTAGTTACTTCTTCAATAAAGCCTTGTGTATCTTTTATAAGTCCACTTTGCAGTCCCGTTATGTGATCGAACATTTTCTGGGAGAAAGAACCGATTTTACCTTTATTGATAACCATATCCTGTCCTTTATAGCTCAGCAGACCAACTGGTGATATAACCGCTGCTGTACCGGAACCAAAAACTTCATCCAGCTCACCATTTTTGTAAGCCTCACAAACTTCATCAATCGTAATGCGTCGTTCGGAAACTGGTATTCCCCACTCTTTAGCTACAGCAAGTACCGTTTTCCTAGTAATCCCGCCTAAGATGCTCCCACAAAGCGACGGCGTAACGATTTCTCCCTTAATTTTAAATAAGATATTCATGGACCCGACTTCTTCAATATATTTGCGTTCTACACCATCAAGCCATAATGTCTGATCATACCCTTTTTCATGCGCCACAAGCCCTGCATGCAGACTCGCTGCATAATTTGCCGGCGTCTTAGCTTCACCAAGTCCTCCCGGTACAGCACGCACATAATGATCTTCAACCATAATCTTGACTGGTGCAAAACCATGCGCATAATAAGCAGCTACAGGCGAAAGGATAATTAACAACTTATAGGTATCACTAACACTTACACCAAGATAAGGATCTGTCGCAAATATAAATGGTCTGATATACAGGCTCTGACCAATCTTAGCCGGTACCCATTCTTTTTCAATTTCAATCAATTTTTTTAATCCTTGATGCACTGTATTTATATCAACCTGCGGAATATCTAAAAGCCGCGCTGAATTATTTAAACGATTCAAATGATCCAACGTACGGAAAATAACGATTTTACCATCCTGTTGCCGAAATGCTTTCATGCCTTCAAAAATAGCCTGCCCATAATGAAGTGTTGTATTAGCCGGACTTACTGAAATATCATGATATGGTACGATCTTAGGATCATGCCATCCGTCTTCGCGATTATAATTCATTTCAAACATATAATCGGAAAAATGTGTTCCAAAACCTATGCTGGATACATCTGGTTTTTCCTTAAAAGTTTTTGTTGCTTCAAATTTAATTTCAGCCATTGATATACATCCCCTTACGATATTTGACAAAGTGTATATATTTCTCTCCTGGAAATACAATGTATACATTATATTCCGCATCATGTACAACAGTCAAGGAAAAACATCATATTTTCGCATTTTCAATCTCAATATTTTACATGAAGTATTTTCACAAGGTACATTTCTCCTCCTACAATGTATTTGTCCATATAGGTTCCTTGTTTGCATAAAATATCAGGCTACTTGTTTCACATGATGCAGCCATTCAGACCACGTTATATCTAATTTTGGATTTTCGCGAACATACTGATAAAACAAAGGTATCATTTCTGTACGTTCTTGTCCAAAACTTTGCTTCCAGCTATTTATTGCTTTATCGGATGTCTGTGTATCCATTTTATTTGATTCACTCGCTGCCATGATATCAATGCCACCAATAACATACTGACGCGCTGCAATGTCAGCAAGAGAAACATTTTTGCCATTTTTTAAAATATCATAAAGCACCATATACGTGGTAGTACGACCTTCCCCTGCCATACAATGAAAATGCAGCCAAACATCACTAGGTAGTGTCTTATAAAAAGCAATGAAACGATCAATATTTTCTGGGCTTGTCCAGATATGATCCGTCGAAGTAATTCTAAAATAATTCGCGCCATATTCTGTCGCAACTTCCACTTCCGTTTTTGTTTCCAGTGGTGTAAATGTAAGCACAGCATCTTCCGCTTTATGTTTTGATTTATCTAAAGGATACACATTTGTTTCTACAGCTTGTGCAGCTTGTAAAAACTCCGGTTCCGCTTTGATAATATCCTCTGTTTTTTTGCCAATATTTCCCCAGTTGCGTTTTCCATACCAGCTCACGGCTGTACCATCCAGATATCCATGCGTTTCTTGACGCAAATCGACAATATAAATAGGGGCATCTGTTTTTGTCCTTAGGGTTTCCAACAAAACCTCCATACCCGACTCTGACATTTGACCGCTGCCAGATATTTTAAGTTTGTCCATTCCTGTGATATCAGGCAGAATACCCGCTACCTTCCCCACCGCATCCAAGCTCGTACGAAAATTCTTTGGCAGCTCCTCATTATCTTCTGCATCAAGGCGCCAAAAGTCCCCTGCATAATGCTGCCGATCTGCTTCTGGCATATTTTCTACCGCCAAGGTTGATGTTGGTTCAATTACAGCAGTTTTTGCCGTAATGTCCCCCGCAGCAAGCGATATTGCTGTATAACTAAGCAAAAAAATTGCCAGCACAACCAAAAAAGCTACTATCCGTTTATTGAAATCAATCATAAATTCACCTCATCTAAATTTCATTATATGCATACTCAATTTTATTATAATCTGTTTTTATTTGATTACAATGAAATTTTTCAATAATTTCCTTTTTCTGCTAGATTTATATTGCAATTTAGAATATGAAATTATATGATTACTATAGTATAAATAAAAAATTAGTAACATAAAAACTGGAACAAGGTCGCTTAAAGGTTTATACCCTTTAAGCTTTTTTTCTTACTTAAATAATAATAAACTTACAGGAGGTATAATAAACGATGCACCAACAATCGATCAACCATAATTCAAAATGGAACGAATTAATTAAAGTCATTAAAAAAGAAGTCGTTCCCGCACTCGGCTGTACAGAACCGATCTCACTGGCATTAGCTGCCGCAACTGCCGCCAAAACTTTAGGCTTGCCTGTAGATAAAATCAAAGCAAAGGTATCTGCTAATCTCATGAAAAACGGTATGGGCGTAACAGTTCCTGGCACGGAAACTACAGGTTTATTGATTGCCGCCGCCGTAGGAGCTCTCGGTGGTGATCCGGAAGGTCAACTGGAAGTTTTAAAGACACTCACACCAAAACAGATTGCCGATGCAAAATGTATGGTCAAAGAAAGTCGCGTTGAACTCTCCATTGCTGATGTTCCCAATATTCTTTTCGCACAATCTCAGGTATTTCATGGCGAAAAATGGGCAAGAGTAACAATTGCTGATACGCATACCAACATCATAAAAATCGAAAAAGACGGTCTGATTTTATTTGAAACTTCCGCTCAACAAGATAATACACCCGAAACCATTGTGTATTCCTTAGCCGACCTGCAAATGGAGGATATTTTTGAATTTGCCACCGAAGTTCCCATTGAACAAATTGATTTTATTCATGATGCGGCTAATATCAATATCTCATTATCAGCCGAAGGGATGCGTGGCACCTATGGACTGCATATCGGTGCGACCATGAACCGTCAAATCGGAACAGGTCTCCTGCCCGATGGTCTTTTGACTCAAATTCTCATGCGGACAACTGCTGCTTCCGATGCCCGTATGGGCGGTGCCAACCTCCCAGCGATGACAAATTCCGGTTCTGGAAATCAAGGAATAACGGCTACTATGCCCGTAGTTGTGGTAGCTGAATATCTAAAGTTGGATCGCGAAACATTGATTCGTGCACTTATCTTATCACATATGACCGCAATCTATATCCATGATAAACTGCCAAAATTGTCAGCCTTATGTGCTGTAACAACCGCCGCAATGGGAGCTGCCGCCGGCATGGCCTGGCTTTTAAAGCGCGATATCGACTGCGTAAACATGGCAATTTCAAATATGATTGGTGATGTAGCCGGTATGATCTGTGATGGTGCTTCTAACAGCTGCGCTATGAAGGTATCCACATCTGCTGCCTCAGCCTACAAAGCAGTCTTGATGGCACTTGATGAAACGAGGGTGACCGGTAATGAAGGCATCGTCGATGAGAATGTCGATCAATCCATAAAAAACCTTGGACAATTAGCCTGTCAGGGCATGACCCAAACCGATGCTGAAATTTTGCAAATCATGCTTAATAAAGCCATTTACAAAAAATAAATAGTAAACATGTATTTTTACTATTTATTTTTCAAAAGAAATGTATTATGATACCGTATAATGAATTAAAAATTCGTTCATTCAATTTACACAGCGAACCAAGGAGTGAGACACATGAAAAAAATTATCGGAATCTCTGGCAGCATCATGTTTGATGAAGGCGGTATGTTCCCAGGTTACCCAAGAGCTTATGTAAATCACGACTATGTAAGATCCGTCCTCGACGCAGGTGGTATTCCTTTGATTATCCCTGTAAATACCGATGAAGAAATCATCAAAGCACAACTTACCTGTATTGACGGACTCGTTATTTCTGGTGGATATGATGTGAACCCTTTGTTATTCGGTGAAGAACCACATCATCTGCTTGGCATGACCCTTGCCCAGCGTGATACGTTTGATCTAATCCTTATCAAATATGCACTCGAAATGAAAAAGCCAATTCTTGGCATCTGCCGCGGCATTCAAATCATCAATACAGCCTGCGGTGGAACTCTATATCAGGACTGTTCCTTATCCGAAGGGTCCTATATCAAACATTCGCAAGGTCATACACCAACGCAGGTCTCACATTCGGTAAAAATTGAAAAAGATTCATATCTCTATAAAATTTTCGGTTCACAAACCTTAGTCAATTCCTTCCATCATATGTCTGTGAAAGATCTGGCACCCGGATTTAAAATCACTGCAACCGCTGCCGATGGCATTATTGAAGCAATGGAAAAAGAAACCGATCCTTTTATTCTCGCTGTCCAATGGCATCCAGAAATGTTGTCTGGTGTAAATCAAGATATGCTTAAATTATTTCAACTCCTACTTGAAAAATCTTAAAGAAAACAGGTGATTTTATGAGTGCAAACAAATTTGGTTTTTGGAGCATTGTTTTATTAGGAATCAATGCGATCATCGGCTCCGGTATTTTTTTACTGCCGAATAAAGCTTATGCATTAACTGGTTCATTTTCCCTGATTGTCATTGTATTTGATATGATTTTAGCAATTTCAATGGCATTATGTTTTGCCGAGCTTAGCGGTCTCTTCAAAAAAAATGGTGGTCCTTATGTCTATGCCAAAGCCGCTTTTGGTGATTTTGTCGGTTTTGAAGTTGGCTTTATGAAAGCTGCGGTCAGCATCATTGCCTGGGCCACAATGGCCAATGGTTTTGTCACGGCACTCTCAGCCGTATGGTCAATAGCCAGTGAACCTATTTACAAAAACAGCATCATCATTGCCTTAATTACATTTCTTGCTATTATTAATATTTTGGGCGTAAAATTATCCGAAATTCTCAATAACATTGTTACGATTGGGAAAATTCTGCCGCTGCTCCTTTTCATCAGTGTCGGTATTTTCTTTGTAAATGGTGGAAATTTCACCCCATTTTTTACGACGCAAGTAACTGAAACCAGCTCATTTGGGGCAGCAGCATTACTCATTTTTTATGCATTTACCGGATTTGAATCCATATCCTCTGCCGCTGAAGACATGGATGATCCAAAAAAGAACCTGCCACGAGCAATTCTTGTCGTAATGCTGATTGTTTCAGCTTTTTACCTTTCCATCCAGGCAGTTTCGATCGGTATTTTAGGAACGACACTCGCCAATACACAAACACCGATTGCCACCGCAGCCTCTGAGTTTCTTGGTCCTGTTGGTGGTATTCTTGTAACGGCCGGTACTTTGATTTCAATTGGCGGCATCAATATTGCTGCTTCTTTTTTAACACCACGAAACATTGTAGCCATCGCTGATGATAAATTGCTGCCACCTGTATTTTCAAGATACAACAAATATGGCACACCTTATGTAGCCATTGCTTTTTCAGCAATTCTGACGATTTTCATTGCACTTTCCGGCTCCTTTACTCAACTGGCAGCTATCAGTGTAGTATCGAGATTTACCCAGTATCTTCCAACTTGTCTGGCCGTTATTGTCCTTCGCAAGAAAAATCCCACAGAAAAAAGTTCTCTTCGACTGCCCTTTGGACCCGTTATTCCACTAATTTCCGTCATCGTAAGTGTTTGGCTGCTCGTCCAATCTGATTTAGAGAAAATTCTAATTGGTCTCGGCGGTCTCATTATCGGTATTCCTTTTTATTTTTTAATGAAAAAACAGTATTTAGACAAATAAATATGGTATACTAATTTTATCGGTTGACAGCCACAGAGGCACTGCCCCACTTTGGGACAGTGCCTCTGTTTCTTTTAAACAAAATTACTCCATTTTTTCATAAGAAAAACTCTATACATATAAGTTGAATTAAATATTTTTAATAAATCAATTTAATCGGTATCCTAATCTAATATCTAAATTTTAGAAATACAACCCTACAATGGTTCCACTAAGAATAGACGCCAGCGTTGCACCCGCTAATAATTTCATTGAAAATTTTGCCACATGAAAGCCGGATTTTTCGCTTATAGCCTTAATCGCGCCTGTAATAATACCGACTGTACCAAAATTAGCAAAGCTAACCAAATATACCGAAATAATGGCATTTGCTTTCAAACTCAACTGACTTGCCAATTCGTGTAAAGTTCCCATCGCGACAAATTCATTCGTGATCAATTTCGTAGCCATCAAACTCCCGACTTGAACGATATCCTGACCTGGAACTCCCATAACAAAAGCAATGGGCGCAAAAACATAACCGATTAAAGTCGTAAACGTCGTACCGAAAAGAACATCAAATGAACTGTTTAGAAAAGTTACCAGCGAAACAAAGCCAATCAGCATCGCCCCTACAGTAACAGCCAATTTGAATCCGTCTAAAATATATGTTCCCAATACCTGAAAGAAAGGATCTTTGCTCCCCTTCGGGATTTTCACAAGTTCATCATCCGTTTCTGGTTCATATGGATTCACAATACAGGAAATAATTAATGCCGATAAAATATTTAAAAATACCGCAACCACTACATACTGCCCGGGAACCATCTTCATATAAGATGCCAGCATTGCCGCACTCACAGCACTCATCGCCGAGGCACAAATCGTATAGAGTCGCTGCTCTGTCAGCTTGGGAATCTGCTCTTTCACAGTTAAAAACACTTCCGGCTGCCCTAAAATCGCTGTTGATATGGCAAAATAACTTTCCAGTTCTCCCATGCGTGCAACTTTATTCAAAGCCCACCCAGTCCACTGAATAATAAACGGCAGAATTTTTGTATAATTCAAGATACCAACCAGTGCCGAAACAAAGACGATTGGCATCAGAACAATAAAGAAAAATACCGCAGCCCCTTCTTTCAGAACAAAACCACCAAAAACAAAATCAACCCCACCCGATGCCTGCGCCATAAGCCAACTAAAAAAATTGGAAATTTCCGTAAGTGCATAGATACCTCCTGATGTATTCAAACACAAAAAAGAAATCAGAATTTGCAGCGCAAACAAAATACCAATAGTCTTAAAACGAATTTTCTTACGATCTGAACTCATAAACCATCCTACAGCAAACACAAAAGCAAGCCCTGTCAGCAAAAATATAACATTCACAAGACACATCACCTTTCTTTAAAGTTTTAAACTAATTCTGGACAGTTTCTAATTTGCACAATTCTACAGCCGTCCGTGCGGCGAGTTTCGCATTGTTATAAACAAGCTGAATATTGGCTTCCAGACTGCGACCTCCCGTAACGTCTTTAATCCTGGACAGTAAAAACGGTGTTGTTTGTTTTCCATGAATCCCCTTTACGCGAGCTTCTGCCACAGCTTTTGCAATTGCCTGTTCAATGATATCATGCTCCATCGAATATTCTTCAGGAATTGGATTCGTCACCAGCATTCCTGAACACAAACCCATTTCCTGACTTGTATGGAATGCTTGCGCCAATTCCGTTGGAGAGTCAATTTCATAATCTAATTCAAATCCGCTGTGACGAGTATAAAATGCCGGTAATTCTTTCGTTTGATAACCGATCACAGGGACACCGTGTGTTTCAAGATATTCTAACGTTAAGCCTAAATCAAGAATAGACTTTGCTCCCGCACAAACTACCAAAACGGGCGTATGCGCTATTTCTTCCAAATCCGCAGAAATATCCATGCTTGTTTCCGCACCACGATGTACGCCACCGATTCCACCTGTAGCAAAAACCGAAATTCCAGCCATATGAGCAATCAACATCGTTGTTGTTACCGTAGTGGCACCATCGGCACACCGTGCTGTCAAAACAGCAAGATCACGGCGGCTTGCCTTATTGATTTTCTCACCGCTCTTGCCAAGATACTCAATATCTTCCTTCGAACAGCCGACTTTTAGCTTTCCACCGATTACAGCGATCGTAGCGGGTACAGCACCATGTTCACGCAGAACTGCTTCCACATGAAGCGCAGTTTCCACATTTTTTGGATAAGGCATACCATGAGAAATGATCGTTGATTCCAAGGCAACCACCGCTTGTTTATTTTTTATCGCTACACTTACCTCTTGGCTAATTTCTAAATATTTTTCTAAATTCATAAAATGACCACCTTTATATTTTATATTATAGAGATAGAATATTCTGTTAAATTAATTCGTTCTTTAAGATGTTTTTGATTCAGATTTGGATTTACGGTTTCTGGATATTCAATACATAAAGAAGCCGCCGCTAAGCCGGCCTTCGCAGACTCTTCTAAGTCCAGATCATTCAAATAAGCCCAAACAATCGCTGCCATAAACGCATCACCGCAGCCTGTCATACCAACCGGTGTAGTCTTGATACATGGCAGCATTTTACGCCCCCTATGATCTGCCGCCATGACACCCTGTTTTCCCATACTAATAAAAATGCGCTGCAAGCCCGTTGCTAATAAAACATCGACCGCTTGATGCAACGTAACACGATCCGTAATTTTCACACCAGAAAGAATTTCTGCCTCAAGCAGGTTTGGTTTTAGCGTATGTACGAATCCCAAGACCGCTTGTAATTTCATCGCTTTTGTCGTCGATACAGGATCAACAAAAATTGGTGTCCGACAATGCGTCGCAACCCACTCGATTGAGTTTTTCGGAATATTCGTATCAACAACAATAACCTGTGCCTCCTGCAACAAAGATTCCCTGGTCTGTAGAAATTCCGGTGTGATTTGTTCATAAAGTGCCATATCCGCAATCGCTGCTTCCATATCCCCATCCTTCCCCTCAATGAAAAGGTATGTGGATGTAAAACCATGCTGGACATGCATTGACGGACTACTATCAATCCCTAACTCACTGCAGGAAGAAGCAATTTTTGCCGCATAAACATCTTCACCAAAAGCAGTAATAAAACATACATGAAGTCCAAGCAAACTCATATTATGGGCAATGTTCCGCCCCACACCACCCAGTTTCATTGATATCGTTCCCGGATTTGAATCTTTCAAAACAAGAGGCGCAAACGACTGCCCGCCAATATCAATATTTGCTCCCCCGATTACCACAACATAAGGTTTTTTCCCCTGCTGTTCCTGTTCCATAATTCACCCTCCATTTCAAACCTGCCTTTTACGGCACAAATCGTAAAGAACACATTTCGCTTATCTGTTTCATTTATAAAAAAACCTCCTTTCAGCATAAAGCCACGATCGCCTTCACCTCCTCCAGAGTCTTTGCCTCTGCCAACTGGTCAAGCACGCCGTATTCGATCAGATCGAGTGCAAACGACACCATATGCCAATAATCTTGGACATTCATTGCCGAAAAGCAAAGCATTACCTTGACCATTTCCTTTGACCCAGAAAAAGATAATGGTGTCTTCAATGTAACTAAACTGACTCCCGCTCGAAATGCTCCATCTTCATAGCGTGTATGTGGGACGGCAATCCCTTCTGCAATGACAACATCTACACGATGTTTGCTGACATTTTGAATCATTCCATCAATATACGATTCTTCCACACAGCCCTGTTCAACCAGTAGTTCCCCGCCAATCCCGACAGCTGCTTCCCAAGACTCAGCTTCTATTCGCAGTCTCGTATTTGTTTCATTAAATAAAATTTCAGCCAATCTATGTTCCCTCCTTGTAAATAACAGAATTTTCCGATTTTAATTTCCATATCGTATATAAATAAATTTACGATTTAGGTTGTAATAATTCCCCAATACTAACACCTAAAGCCAAAGCCAGTTTTTGTGCAATCGGAACTGTCGGCTGTTTCTTATTCGCTTCCAATTCCGATATGTAAGTTTGTGAAACCCCTGATTTATCTGCTAACTCCTGTTGTGACCAACCCTTTTCCTTACGAATTTCCGCCAAATTTTCCAAAACAACCCCCGCCTTTCACAATATACAAATTTCCACAGATAAAGATGATTTTGTTTTCACATGTGTTTTCTTCGTTTTAACTATGTTATAATTGCTATAGCAATATATGGAAACGAAACAATACAGTATGGGTTGCAATCGACTAGATTTACCCATATAAATTCCCGTTTTTCTTTTTTCCGAAAGGAATACATGACAGAATTATCGAACCGTTTTAAAGAGTCTTTTTCGACTTTGATAGTTTTGATCAAGACTGTTTAGTTTTTAAGCAAACAAGCTTTTTTTATTGTGCAGTAATACTTTTGATAAAAAGCACTCCACCAAAAATAAATATGCATTCTACTTATTTTTAACATTTACGTTGAAAAATCTTATTTGTCATGCTTTCAGATAAATAAACAGCTCAAGACACTTATTTGTTTCTTTATCTGATCTACACCTTTATTATAGACACATATTTGTTCTTAGTCAATATTAAAGTTATAAATATATGCTTTTATAGAAAGGATTTTATTTTATGGAACCTAACTATTTGGAAATAGGAAAACGATTACAAGAAGCGCGAAAATCTGCTAATATGTCACAGCAAGACCTTGCTAATTTAATGAATGTATCATCCTCTTATGTGAAAAATACAGAGCGGGGTGGAAAACCTAGTATTAATTATCTATTCACCGTAGCCAATAATTGTAGTGTATCCTTTGATTGGTTATTAACGGGAGCTCATACTTCATTAGACTTAAAACAAATTCCGAATAGCAATGAAGAAACGGAAGATTTATTAGATAATCTCCGCAATATACTAAATACCGCTGATCCAGATATACGTATTTGGGCAAAAGTTCAAGTACAAAAAATGTTTGGTGAATATTTGCCTGCCAAAAAATAAAATACATACAAAAAAGACGATATAGATTAGGCAATCACAAACCTAATCTATATCGTCTTTTTATTTTTGCTAAACTTTCCCCATCGAAAATCCCTAAACATCTTCAAAATTCAAGAATTGCCTGTATCCAAATAGCAAAACTTTTAGACTTCTGATTCTATACCTTTCTTTGGACAAATTCCCGATCCTTATTTTACAACGAACAACATATTTGTTGCTTTGTCGTAGCGACTCTGGAAGTTAAACATTGTATGGACATCATCAACCGATATCATGGCTGTTCCCTTAAGCAGCGTAAGCGGATAAATCAAAGTAAACGCTTCTCTATTTAGATTCGCCTGCGTATCGTTAAGCTTTAATAACGCGGTCGTTTTTTGATACGATGCGATAATGTTCCCATCGCTGTCATCATCTAACTTGCCGCCGATGAATTCGATAAAGCTGCGTAATGGAATATGCCAAATACCAGCTATTTTTTGTGGCGGTACTGCAACCAAAGGTGTTTGCAGCAAATTACCCCAAATGACTAAAAGCGTATTATTGGCTGGTTCTGGTAAAATCGTGAGTGGAATATCGATTTGTTTTTGCTTATCGATACTATATACATCAATCAATTCACCACTTTGTGTATAGGCATTTATGGTAAGAAGCTGTTGGTTAACCGTAATCGTTATATAATTCGGTTCAGCTTGTGGATCGTGGAAAAAGGCATCCCATACTTTGGAAGATAAATCGGTATAATATTTATTGCCGCTTCGTCCAGTAACAAGATATACGGTTCCTTTTGCTGGCGCATCCACAAACGTATCCTGATAAATCGGATACGTACGCGAATAACCATGATCATGTCCATTGATAACAAGATCTACATGGTGTTTGTCGATAACAGGCGTCAAAACTGCTTTTACTTGTTCATTCGAACGAGTAGCCTTGTTATAATACGGAGTTTTATGGAACAGAACAATCTTCCATTCCCGCTTGCTTGCTGTAAGATCTTGATCGAGCCAGTTTGCCTGAAGTTCGAGCATATGGTCAACATAGGAATGTTCTTCCTCTAATTGACTATCCATAACCGCGAAATGTGTATTGCCATAATCAAAAGAATACACTTGTCCTTTGAGTGCATCGGGTCCATTCATTGGCAGATGCAATTGTTTTTTGAAATAGAGCGGCAAAACCGAGTGATTTTCTTCAGGAACATCATATGTTTCATGATTCCCAGGTACCGACATACTAGGGATTTTATCAATAACATCTTTTGCGGCGGCATACCAGTTTTTCCAATGGGCATAGTCTTGCCCCACTTCAACAAGATCTCCGACATTCATAAAAAATACGGCATCTGGATGAGCGGCATATGCATTATTGATTGTTTTTTGCCATGGACCATATTCTGGGTTTTTGGGCAATCCACTTTGCGAATCTCCGAAAACAAGAAATTTAAAAGAATCTTCTTTGTCTGGTTGTGTAGTAAATTGCAGAGGTTCACTCCAGTCATCATCTGTTCTGACGCGATATGTATAAATTGTTCCAGGCATCAGAGATACTGCAGTAGCATAATGAAGCATAACATTTTCCGTATTTGTTTTGAAAAGTTCATGATCAGCTTCTATAGAAGTTGCTTTTGCCCAGCCATCTTTTTTGTAAATACTCGTTTTTATAATCTGCAAACTACCTTTTTCAATACCGTCTGGTGTAGACCAGGCAATCGTTTGGGTAGTTTTTGGATCAAGGCTCCAAGTGAGAGTCAAATGACCTGCTGAAGCTGCTGTATCTGCTGCAAATACTTTCGTCAGATTTATCGGTAAAGCAGCAGCTACCAGAGAAGCACCACACGTTTCTAAAAACAGTCGACGGCTAATACCTTTATTGGTTTCTTGAAATAAATCGAGCAAACTTTTTTCTTGTTTCACAAAAATCCCTCCGTTACTGTAAATATGTTGTATTCTTTTATTCTAGTGCTTTATGGAGGGTAAATGGTTACGTTTTTATTAAGAATATGTTAATACTCCTTATTACAACTATTGCTGAACAAACTTCTGTTTTATGATCTCAAGAATTTTTATTATATTGGGCGATACTTCCTTGTCTGTCTTTCGGCTGCAGAAATATACCGGCCGTTTTATTATTATGCCTTTTACACGAACTCGCCCCACTTCCTTACGCTGCACATGTTTTTCTACTGCCAGTGAAGGGGCTAACATCGTCCCATAACCGGCGATAACAGAATGAATTGATTCATTTAGCCCATAAAATTGTACACCTATTGTAGGATTTGCCACACCGTGGACTTTACACAAAGCAAACAGGATTTCTCTTGTAGAACTTCCTTCTTCTCTTAACAAAAATGGTTCTTGTACTAAATCAGCCAATAATACTTCTTTTCCATCATATTTGTGTCCTTTAGGAACAATAAACCAAAAGTCCAGATCCATTAAATGAATAATAGTAAGCTCTGTTTGTTGCCAGGCTTCTTTTACGACAAAAGCAGCATCCGCTTTATAGTGAATTAGTCGTTCCAGTGTTTCAGTTGAATTACCACTATATAATTTTACGTTTACAGACGGTGCTTCCTTTTTAAACTGAGCTAATCCTAACGGTAATAGAAAATTAGCGGGTAAATAAGTTGATGCGATTCGTAAATCTTCAGTTTCTCCGTTTTTAAATTGATCCAATTTATTTTCAAGGTCTTTTTCCATATCAAATAAATATTCGGCTTCTTTAAAGAGGAATTTACCGGCATTTGTTAATTTTATCCCCCTGCCATTTGCTTCAATGAGTTTCAATTCAGTTTCTCTTTCCAAATTTCGAATCTGCATCGTTACCGCAGGCTGGCTAATCGAAAGAATTTCAGCAGCTTCCGTAACACTTTTTATAGCTGCAACCGCCGTAAATATACGAAGCGCGTGAAGATTCATTGCTTTGTCTCCTTTTATAACAAAATTTTATGATTCATTGTAAAACATATATTAGATTTATTATTATTTATTGTATATCATTTATGTAAAGAAGCAAAGGAGATAAATAAATTCATGAATACACCGATTATGAAAAAAGAACTTCCACCCTCGATCAAACAAAAATCTTATACCAAAAAAACTATATTTTTTATTCTTGCCCTTACATTATTCATAAGTTTTGCCTTTGAAAGTTGGCACTTACCAAGTGTAGATTATCAATTTTTCCTTTTAATTTTCATCGGATTCACTGCCTCATTTTTAGGTACATTAGCTGGCGGTGCTGCTTTAATTACGATTCCTGCCATGATGTTAACGGGCATCCCCATTCAGACAAGCATTGCCACGAACAAATTTTCCTCAGGGATCGCTGCCATTTCAAGTGTATTTTATCTCATTCAACATAAACAGCTCAAAGCTAAAGCGATACTACGTAATGTATTCATAGCATTTTCAGGTGGAATATGCGGTGCATTATTAACAGCCCAAGTTGCTGAACAAACTATGAATATTGCCGCATTTTTTTTGCTTTGTTTTGCATTATTGGTCACAGTGAAAAATAAAGACTGGACCAGCAGTATTGATATCAATAAAACATTTCCGCCTAGTACTAAGACAAGCTTATATATTCCTTTTTGGGTAGCGGTCTATGATGGAGGATTTGGTCCGGGATCTTCTACATTCAGCATTATTTATTATCTAAAAAATTTTCATAATTATATGAAAGCCGTTCAAATGACCAGAGTTTTAATTCTAGGCAGCTGCACAGGAGGCTTTATTGTTTTTTATCAAACTGGATTCATCAATTGGTCTTATGCTATTTCTATGGGGATTGGCTCTATCCTTGGCTCTCAAATCGGTCTTTTATGTTTACCTAAAATCCCGCAAAAGATAGCAAAATATCTTTTACTTTCTATTATTTTTCTCCTGATCGTACAAATGTTTTATAAATTATTTTACTAGAAAATTGACAATACCTCCAGCGCCGTTAATCTTAACAATATAACTATTTTCTCTTTTATGACTTTAAATCAAAAAAAATAGTCTAGGTACCTGCTGCAATCTTTATTTTTACCATTTGAGCGATTACCTTATTTATATTCTGAAATTAAAACCGTCAAAGCGATATAAAGATTCTATATAATAAAAGCTGGGGGTAAACAAAAATTTCAATTGTTTACCCCCAGCCTATTTTGTTAATAAACCTACTAATATTAACAGAAACCTCCGGGTTTAATACCCCAACAAAGTAATCAACTATTAAAAAATGTTTCGCTTTTTTTTGCAGCTACAACTCCTTCAACGGTTAAAAGGTCAGTAATAATTTGATTAGCAGATACATAAATTGGCGTCTCAATGCTTATAAATAAATTCATTGTTTCACCCTCTAATACAGTGTGAAACTCACGAATACTGACATCTTTCTTTAAAAAATAATTTCCGACATTCCCTATCTGCTCCGTTAAATTTACCAGCGTAATGACAAAATCATACTGACAAGTCGTCGAAGAAGAAGTTTTGATATGCCGATCTAATCGTGACAATATAGCTAAAATGAGATAAACAAGAATAGTTGCTACACAGGCAGTAATCCAGTAACCTGCACCAGCTGCTAATCCGATGGCTGCTACCACCCATAAGCTTGCTGCAGTTGTTAAGCCAATAATATTTAACCCTTTCTTCGTGGCAAAAATAGTACCGGCACCAAGAAAGCCAATTCCACTTACTACTTGCGCTGCAATTCGCTCAGGATCAGCATTGGTTAAACCATACTCAAAATAAAAATTTAAAGAAACATTAAGAGACACAATCATAATAAGACAAGCACCTAAAGAAACTAAAACGTGGGTTCTAAGACCCGCTGATTTATTTCGGGATTGACGTTCATAGCCAACAATCCCCCCCAATATGATTGCCACTAATAATCTAACAAGCGCATCTACCTCAGGAATCAAAAAGATCTCCTCCTTTTTATATTTTTGCTTACAGTGAACCGTTCATCACTACTTAACCTGAATACCCCAAAGACCGATTAAATTTGCGGCTTGAAACGTATTGATTATGCAACCTTTTAACTCAGTAGGAGGAATAGACACCAACGGTGCTACCAATTCGCTATTGCTAAAATCAACGTTCGCCAACATTGTTTTGAAAAAATTAGTCTTCACAAATTTGGAATTCATAACGGCAAATCGTTTCAATTGTGATTCTATAAAGGATGCTTCCGTAAAATCAATACGATCAAATAAAACATCCGTTATCTTCGTTTTAATGAAATACGCATATTGTAAATTTGATTTTTCAAAGGTTGTGTGTTTGATAACGATATCACTCATATCTATACCAATACATTTACAGGAGATAAAGCGGCATCGCTCAAAATAAGCTCCTTCAAATTTACTATTTGACAAATCGCAAGATTGAAATACCACATCAACAAAAGTCGCTTTTTCAAAGTTACAATTATGAAACGTACATTTTTCAAAAATGCTCTTGCGAATTTCAATTTTAAAAAATGCTTCGTCTTCAAGGCACTCTTCACGGATTGCTATTTCCTCAATTGGCAATTCTTCCGCCATAAACTCTTGTACGTAAAAAGAGAACATTTCCACTTGATTGAGTTCTGCTGATATCTTTGGACATATAATACTCATATTCTTCCCCTTTTTGCTAATGAACCAGCCTACACAAAAGACCAGTTACACTCTTTCTAAAATCAAAGTCACTTCTATTAACTATATATTTTCCACAAGAACAACAAATCCCTGCCAACGTAATCTAAATTCAACTGAAATGTTCTTATTTTAATCATTATCGTATAATATTACAGTATGGCACCTTCAAGCCGTAAACCGTTACTGCATCACACATAATAATAATTCGTTCCAATCAATTTTATATCCGTGCTGGTTATGTTTCTTTAATACAAAAAAGAGACGGTCATTTTTGACCGTCTTAGTTAAGATTAAATTTTACCAATGATGATGCCAAGGTCCCACGACAAACAATGGATCTGAAACAATCATAACGCGTTCTGGATAATCATATTCATACTCCCTGTTTTGATGATCAAGGGTAAATTTATAATCATCAGGATGCCAATTTCTAGATCCAATAAATATTTTTCTAGGATCTACTTTTTCGCCATCCATATAAAGTTCAAAATTCATATAGTCTGCATCAACAATCTTAAAATTTATACCTATATCTTGTTTCGTTGTTACAAAACTAAATTCAATCGTGTCGTCATTTTTCAATTTATAAAAATCAATATTTTTATCAAAATTTTGGTCTTTGATATCCACAAATTGCCCATTCGTGTGTACTATACCAGTAAAAACATGTTTTTCTCCATCTCTAGTTGTAGCATGTAAGCGAAAATCCCCATCGTGATTCCAAATAAAAAAGCCACAAACATTTCCCGGATCAAAATCAGCCGGTTTCCCATCATAAAGTGGTCGCCAAGACATAAATGCCATGGAAGGGAAAGAAAACAATATAAGAAAAACTAAAAGTATTTTTTTCATCAAAAATACCTCCTCTTATAATAAATTTTGTAAAAGTCCTAAACTAAAAAGCTGCTGTCAAAATAATTTCACTTATTATACAGCAGCTTTTTTTATTTTTTATCCGTTAAAAGTTTCATGGTTCATGTGATGTTCACCAAACCCGCGATGTGGGAAAACCGTATGAACATTCTCCATATCTGTTTTCCAAGTATCATCACTAACGCCTAAAGTTTTAGCTACATCTTTCCAAGAATTATTAATAGCCTTCATATTAAGAATGTCCTGAATCGGTTTATTGGTATTAATTGACAGTTCATCAGCAACCGCAATATCTTTCACTCTATATCCATTTTTCAGAAGAGCTAAAGAATCATTTTTAGGCATTTTTAATGTTTTTTCTAATTTTGTAGATACAATATCATTCTTAGTAGCTTTCAACTTATCTTTTGACAAGTTTAATTTTTGGATAACTTCCTTCCAATCACCATTTTGAGCCTTGATTTCCATAACTTGCTTCAAAGATCGTCCACTTGCTTTCGCAAAGAAAGATGCTTTAAAGATTTCATGAGGCTGAACACCTTCATTTACGTAATACAAAACATCCTTTTTTTCTACACCAAAGGTATCCGAAACATCTTGAGCCATTTTATTTGCATCAAAATGATGATGCTGTGGTCCACACGCTTCTTGCTGCACAGGATTTGCTCCATTATTATCATGATCTGCCGCTGCCGCATATGTTGTGTTCAATGGAATCAACAATGCGGTTGTAAGTGCCACACCTGCTAAGGCTGATAAAACTTGTTTTTTTAATATGTTTTTCATTTTTTTACACACCCTTATAAATTTTTATTTATTTATTTTAAATCAAGGACCATAGAGTTTCTATTTGTATATTACTTGATTAATGTGACGAAACTGTGACAAGTTTATATTTTGCGCAAAAAATTAAAAAAATATTATGAATATACCGATTGTCATACTTTCTTCATATTTACATGCTATATTTGAATTGTAAAATTCAAATGATATTAATAGAAAGGAAGCTGATGATGCGAAAAAACTGGTTAACTGACATGGTAACGAATATGTATTTACTGGTATAATTCGTACAGATGGAACCTTTCAATATATCCGTGGTCACCATTTAGGAATAACAGGAGGGATATCGATGAAAAAAAAACTATTAGCTGTATTTATTACAGGTGCGCTTCTTTCTTTTAGTGGTCTTGCCAGTGCAGATGGACAAGACTCACAAGATCAGGAATATCGCCACGAACACCACCAAGAACATGAAATACATCATGAACAACGTGAGATACATCATGAAGAACGTGAACTACACCATGAACAACATAATTGGGCATGGCATCGCGACCATGAATATATGCACCATATGCATGAACTTGAATGGAGAGAATATGATCGGGAATGGTTAGATCATAGGGATGACAGAGAATGGCGCAGAATTCATGCGGAACAATGGCATGATTGGTATGAATGGCATCGTGATAATGACCAAGATGACCCAACCTATGACGCAATACATGATGTGGCAAATTTATGGATTGACATTGATCGTCTGAATAGATAAAAAATAATACAAAAGAAATACACCCTTGTTCAAAATGGTAAAATGAAGGTATTACCATTGACAGGGGTGTATTTTGTTCTACAATAAAACATGCTTATTTTTATAGTTTGCGATTTTTAAGGTTCCGGAAAGATTAACCTATTTTGTGCTTTTTTCTTTTTGCGGCTTCTGGCTTGTTGCCCCTGTGTAAAACCCATTTAATGCAATTTTTATTAAAATTTGTGCCATTTCTTTTGGTGAACTTGATGCACCATTTTCAAACCATTGTTTAATAATTCCTAAGAATCCAAAAATTATATAGGCATAAAAATATTCACTAAATGCTGAATCACTATTTTTTCCATTAATTACATTTTCTCTTTTGTAAAATTCATTTTCAATCACGGTTTTAGTTCTTTCTAAAAATGAAATACCTCCATGGGGACCCATTAGTGCATTGCAACAATTTAAATTTTTTTTAAACCATTCAAATAATTCAACCAAAGGAAGATATGGTTTATTTTTTAAATTATATTCAACAAATATAGAAGGGTCAATTTTCTTTAAAATTTCACTCATTTCCTGCAGCATTTCTCTTTCATTTTGCTCTAGCAAGTCAAATATGTCGCGATAGTGTAAATAAAAAGTACCGCGATTTAGATCCGCTCTTTCTGTCAAATCCTTGATGGTAATATTATCCAATGGTTTTTCATTCATTAATTCAAAAAGTGTATTTCGCAATAATTTTTTAGTTTTCCTAATTCTTCTGTCGATGATTTGTTTATCCATTCTTATATATCCTTTCAAAAATTTTAATAATGAACATTTCTTGTTATTCTGTTTGATATAAAACACAAATCAGATTATTGACTAGTGTATTTTTTCATTACCTATATTATAATCAATACAAGATTATAAATCAACACAGAGTTCATTTATAATCACAACGATCGGATTATTTCTTGGTATATATTTACCAAGAAATAATCTCCAAAAATTTTTAAAAATAGTAAAGGGGTTTTTTTATGTCAAAGAAAAATTCAATGAAAAATAGCGGTGTCCCTCTTTTTGTAAACTACAAGGAAGATTTATCTGCAAAACCCGAGGCCACTGCAGATTCCTGGTATATTATCTGCAACTTTGAATCTGAAGGTAAGCAGATTGGTTTTGAATGGCACCAAATGTTTATGGGTTCTGGTACAATCCAAGTCAATAATACAGAGTTTTTATTAATGGAAGGCACTGAAAAGATTTGGATAGACAATGCAAAGACAGGACCGACTTCTTCATTTCATGGCGCATCAGATAAAGAATTAAATGTATATTCAGAGTTTGGGAACCTTCATGGTGATTGCCAAAAAATGACGTTAAAACTTGCAGTAGAAAATGGTAATGTTGACGTAGTTCTAACGCCGAGGAAAAACAATATCCTTTATAATGGAACAACGGGTCTTCTTGATTTACTTGGCACCAACTCTTATCAATTTTCATTCCCCAATATGGATATCGAGGGAACAGTTACGATTAAAGGAAAAGAATACAAGGTTGATCATGCAACTGCATGGTTCGACAGACAATGGGGGTTTGGCTCGGCGGAAGGTCTTCTTGCAAAATCATCAGACAAAAATCTTAAGCCAGCATGGCTGTGGCTCGGTATGACACTTAATGAGGATGCAAGCGGTGCCATTTCGTTATGGGATACTTATTCAGGTGGAAAACGAAATGCTTTTGCTACCATCTTGAATCGCAATGGTACTCAAGTAAATGTGAATGCGGATATAACGTATGATCATATTTGGAGAAGCAGCCGCACTGGCAATCAATATCCTGCCAGCATTCATATTTCCATTCCGGCAGAGAATCTCGATATCACATTGACAGCTTTATTAGATGAGCCGGAATTTGCTCACAATGGATCAATGACTCAAGGATGCCAAAGCCTTTGCAAAATAAAGGGTTCCTACAAAGGCATTCCTATCAATCGGCATGTTATTCTTGAAATGATTGGAGATCTCTGTGGCGAATAAACCATTAAATACAAAACTAGAAGGTATTTTAAAAGTCACCTTTATTCCAATAGTTCCTCATAGAAAATCCAAGATGTAGAAAATTTTTTCACACACCTTAATAAAAAGAAATACACCCCTGTTCAATATGGTAAAATGAAAGTATCAAAACCAATTACCATTCTGAAAGAGGTGTATTTTATATTACAATAAAGTATGCTTGTTTTCTAAATTGCGGTCTTTATAACAAATTCTATTCCGAAATTGCAGGAACCGTGTTGCAAAACTTGGCAAATTCACGGATTGTCGCAAAAATATAATCTGGATTTAATTTTTTCAATTTTTCGATCTCGGCAGTCTCTGCCCAAGCAGCCGAGATCATTCTTACGCCTGCTTGTCTGGCTGCTGTTATATCAGTTGGTGCATCACCAACATAATAGGCCTCTTCGGGTTTTATTTCAAAATATTTGAGAACAGCTGAAATCCCCGCTAGTTTTACACTTCCTGTAATCGAACCAGTTTCAACCTTTTCAAATAAATCTCCAATTTCATATTGTTCTAAGGTAATGTCTGTACTTTTCTTTCCCTTGCCCGTCACCATTGCTATCCGTATGCCTTTATGCTTTAAGTCTTTTATGATCTCCACAATACCTTCAAATGCTTTTGGACATTCATTATGAAAAAGTTTATAATAATACAAATATTTTTCTAATCCCTCCGCATACTGTTGCGGAATGAGAGAGTAAATCGTACCTTCTTCCGAAGGTCCAAAGGTTGCGATAATTTCTTCATCACTGATTTTTCTTTTCATAAAAGTTTCGATCGTTTCACGAAAAGCTTTGATACAAAGAGGGAGTGTATTTCCTATCGTTCCATCTAAATCAAAAATCATTGCTTTGATCATCGGTGCGTCTCCTTCGTATTGTTTCTCGTTTTAATGTATCCGTTTCTTAGGTTATTCTTTATGCTCATTCTTTTACGATTACGGAAAGTCCATCTGGAATAACTGTTATCTTTGCCCCCATACCTTGAAGTTCATAGGCTCGTTGCAAAGCTTCATCCATTGTTTTGGCAAGCTCCATATGCATGTCTTTAATCAAGTGTGAATCTACAAGATCTGACACCATAATTACATGGTGTTTCGAAAGGATACGGGCTAATATTTGCGATGTCCATTGATCTGGAATCGTATCCTGTCGTTTTGTATGTATCGCTTTTTCTAAAAATTCTTCTGGTGTCTTCACATCTGCTAAATTTCTATAAAAGCCTTCACCGCCATGCCCGTCGGCACAGCCTGCAACCATAATAATAACACCATTTTCTTTATTCACAGCTTCAGCCGTTGTCATTCCTTTAACTGCCTGATAAATATTTTGATCTAAAGGATAGCCACCATTTGTTGAAATAGCTATATCACAAGGTATTTTTTTTACTTCCGACATTTTTTTTACAAAAGAACAACCTGTTTGATGAGCTTTTTCTAAATCACCAGCAAAAGAAGCGATAATTTTTTTATTTCCATCTAAAACTACATTTAAAATAAATGCAAGACCTGCTGTCTTCGCAGCGTACAACATATCAGCATGGATCAGATTACCTTTAAGATTACCGGTACGAGCCTCATTCGTATCAATAAATTCGCCACAGTGATTTGCCATAATCGTTTTGTAAGATGCAATACCCGGTAGTACAGACTTTCTGCCACCAGAAAAACCCGCAAAAAAATGTGATTCAATAAAACCTTCCGCAATGAGCAGCTCCGCTTCAGCTGCAAGACGATTGATGATGCAGGGTCCGCCAGATGGTAGTGTTCCTATTTGCACCATAGCGTCATCATCGGTTGAAATATGCATGATAATCTGTTCGTGATTCACAATATCTTCGCCATACTTATCAATTAATTCTTCTCTTGTCGATGGACGATGAAAACCAGTAGCAACTAAAATTTTAATATCTGCATCCGGTTCAATCTGCCGAATTCGTTTAAGTAATATAGGCGTAATAATCTTTGATGGAACCGGACGCGTATGATCTGAACTAATCAGAACGATATTTTTCTTACCACGGACCAATTCTTCTAATTTATCTGACTCAATCGGAGCATCCAGCGATGCTTCCACTATTTCTTCTTGCGACAACTTCGTTGCATAATTTTCTGCTTTCGAAGTCAAAATACCGGCTAAATTATTCTTGTTTATTTTTGCTATAATCTTTCTCTTATCATACGGTAAACTGATATTCACAAATTCCATTATAAAACCTCCTGTTTTAATTTCAATGAAATATTTATTTGGTATCTGAGAACCAGTATAGTGCAATATTGTTTTTTTGTATAGCTCAAGAAAAAGATGACTCTTATAAATAAATATGATAACTGTGTAAAATATAAAAAGCTCATTGTCACACGACTCTGTGCAGAGCACTTGTTTTTGTGTATTTTAAATTCAACACAAGATCCCTACTCTTTACCCATTTACAGAACTGCCTGTGGCAAGTATGCTTAAAGTAGATTTATTAATACATAGTAGCAATTTTTTATGTTTTAGAATGGAAGTGTATACATGAATTTTATTAAATATGATTTAGGTCCTGTTGCCGGTGGAAATAAAGTTAGAGTTACACTTGATATACAGGCAAACGTAATGTTGTTGGATCGCATGAATTTTTCCTTATACAATGACTGTCTTGCCTTTAAATATTTCGGTGGTTACTATAAAAAATCACCCGTTATCATTGATATCCCTGATACAGATCATTGGTATGTTATTATTGATTTAGGCGGTGCTGTTGGACCGGTAAAAACAACCTGCAGCGTCATACCCTAAGCCAGAAAGTCTTTCTCTTGATTTTTATGTAAAAAAAGAATATGAAACAAAAAGCTGACTCCTATTTTATATAGGAATCAGCTTTTTTACATATTTTTCATATTGACTCTGTTGACGAATTTTCTTGTAATAGCTTCTCTTTATTTAAATCTGAATTTGTTTGCTTTCATATTCGTCTATAACGACCTGTTGTTTGACTAGCATGGCTTTGGCAAGCTGCAATTGATTTTCTACTTGTGTATATGAAGTACCACCAAACGAGTTACGATTTCTTACACAAGTTTCTGGCTTAATCGCTTCTAAAATATCCGCTTCAAAAAGTGGTGATAATTCTTTGAATTCATCATGGGATAAATCTTTTAGCCAAATTTTCTTTTCAATACAATAATGTACCGCTTTACCGGATACTTCATGCGCTTGTCTAAATGGTAAGCCTTTTTTTACAAGATAATCTGCCAAATCCGTTGCATTGGAGAAATCATCACTTACAGCTTTAAACATAACGTCTTTGTTTACTTTCATCGCCCGAATCATCTGCGCATAAACAGCCAGACTAAATTTAACAGTATCAATCGTATCAAAAAGTCCTTCTTTATCTTCTTGCAGATCCTTATTATAAGCAAGCGGCAGACCTTTTGTTGTCGTAAGCATTGCCATAAGGTGACCAATAACCCGACCGGTTTTACCACGAACAAGTTCTGATACATCTGGGTTTTTCTTCTGTGGCATCATGCTGGAGCCTGTACAATGGGCATCATCTAATTCAATGAAGGAAAATTCCCGTGAACACCACATTATAATTTCTTCACTAAGACGACTCATATGCATCATCATAATAGATGCCGCCGATAAAAATTCCAGAATATAATCACGGTCGCTGACCGCATCCAGACTGTTTGTATAAATCGACTCAAAATTAAGCTGATCCGCAACAAAACTACGATCAATCGGGAAGGTTGTACCAGCCAAAGCCCCCGCGCCAAGCGGCATTATATCAGCTCGTTCATACACACCCTTGAGGCGGGAAAAATCACGACTGAGCATCGAAAAATAAGCCATCATATGATGCGAAAATAGGATTGGCTGAGCGCGCTGCAAATGCGTATAACCAGGCATGATGACATCACTGTATTTTTCTGCTGTTTCGACAAAAGCCGTCTGCATATCAAATATAAGCTTAGCAATATTTACGACTTCTTTACGTACATACATATGGGTATCCAGTGCGACCTGATCATTACGACTGCGAGCTGTATGAAGTCGACCACCCGCTTCACCGATTGCATCGGTTAGACGTTTTTCAATATTCATATGTATATCTTCTAAGGTAACATCAAACGAAAAGTTACCTTGTTCGATATCCGTCAAGATCTTTTTCAAGCCAGCAATAATCGAGTCCTTATCTGCATCGGCAATGATACCGCATTTTGCCAGCATCGTCGCATGCGCGATACTACCTGCAATATCTTCGTGATACATGCGTTTATCAAACGAGATAGAAGCCTGAAATTCGTTGATCATTTCATCAGTCGATTTGGAAAATCTTCCACCCCAAAGTTTTTTACTCATTTTTAAGTCCTGCTTCTTCTTTCATTAACGCTCTTACTTTAAGCGGTAAGCCAAAAAGGTTAATAAATCCAGTTGCATCAGCCTGATTGTAGACTTCATCACGTTCGAACGTAACGAATTCTTTGCTGTATAACGAATATGGAGATTTCGCCCCAGCTGATATGATATTACCTTTGTACAATTTTAGTTGTACAGTTCCAGTAACGGATTCTTGGGTACTGTCAACAAAAGCAGCCAATGCTTCACGAAGCTGTGAAAACCACATTCCATCATACACCAGTTCACCATAACGGATCGCAATGCCTTCTTTGTAATGGAGCGTCTGTCTGTCAAGGCAAAGATATTCAAGTTCACGATGCGCATAATAGAGAATCGCTCCGCCTGGATTTTCATATACGCCGCGGGATTTCATTCCAACCAAACGGTTTTCAACGATATCCGTAATACCAATACCATTCGCCGCGCCAATATCATTTAATTTAGTCAAAAGTTCAACGGCACCCATTTTGTTGCCATTTACTGCAACAGGAATCCCTTTTTCAAAATCAACCGTTACATATTCTGCTCTGTCAGGAGCATCTTCTGGTGCTTTCGAGATAAGCAGCATATCATTTTTCGGTGCATTCCAAGGATCTTCCAGATCAGAACCTTCATGACTTAAATGCCAAATGTTTCTATCCATACTATAGGTTTTATTGCTTGTTGCAACCGGAATTTTATGTTTTGCCGCATATTCAAGTGCATCTTCACGAGATCTAATTTTCCACTCACGCCAAGGTGCAATAATACGGATATTTGGTGCTAAAGCTTTCACCGTAAGTTCAAAACGAACCTGATCGTTTCCTTTGCCTGTTGCTCCATGAGCAATAGCATCCGCACCTTCTTGTTTGGCGATTTCCACAAGTGCTTTCGCAATAATCGGACGAGCAAAAGAAGTCCCCAATAAATATTTACCTTCATAAACTGCGCCTGCTTTTAAAGTCGGCCACACATATTCTTCCAGGAATGGTTTGGTCAGATCAGCAATAAATACTTTCGATGCACCGGAGGCAAGAGCTTTGTCATGAACTACGTCTAGTTCATCCCCTTGTCCAATATCAGCACAAACTGCAATAACTTCGCAGCCATTATAATTTTCTTTCAGCCAGGGAATAATAACGGAAGTATCTAAACCACCGGAATATGCAAGTACTACTTTCTTTACATCAGCCATTTTAAAAACGCCTCTCTTTTCGAATTATTATTTAGATTTTTCAATCACACATTGTTAAGGCCATAATTGCCTTCTGGGCATGCAGACGGTTTTCCGCCTCATCAAAGATGACTTGCGCATTATCTTCCATAACCGCTTCGGTGATTTCTTCACCACGATGAGCTGGCAGACAATGCAGTACAATTGCTTTTTGATCAGCAGCTTGCAAAAGTTCTTTGTTGATTTGATAATTTTTGAAGATTTGTTTACGTTCCTGGCGTTCCGATTCTTGGCCCATACTTGCCCAAACATCTGTATACAGAATATCGGCATCATTTGCTGCAGCGAAGATATCATGGCCTACGGTTATAGAACCACCTGTCAGCTTTGCATCTTCCACCGCATTTTTAATCACATCCGCATTGGGTTCATACCCTGGCGGCGTTGCCACCGAAAAATGCATACCAACTTTGGCGCAGCCATACATCAGCGAATGAGTCATGTTATTCCCGTCACCAATATAAGCGAGCTTCAGCCCCTTGAGTTTTTTGCCTTTATACTCTTGTATTGTCAGCAAATCCGTCAAAACTTGGCAAGGATGCAGCAAATCTGTCAAAGCATTAATGACAGGAATATCGGCATATTTGGCAAATTCCTCCACATCCGCATGAGCAAACGTACGAATCATCACACCATCCAGATACCTTGACAAAACACGCGCTGTATCTTTAATCGGCTCACCGCGACCTATCTGTAATTCATTACCAGATAAGAAAAGTGCGGTACCACCCAATTGATACATTCCTACTTCAAACGATACACGGGTTCTTGTTGATGATTTTTGAAAAATCATCCCCAGCGTTTTACCTTTTAAAATATGATGCTCAATACCAGCTTTTTGCTTTGCCTTTAATTCTTTGGCAAGGTCAAGGATTTCATACACCTCTTCTGTCGTAAGATCGTGTATCGATAATAAATCTTTGCCTTTCAACATATTAAAACCCCCAAAAATTTTACCGCCCGCATATGTTATCTATATTCGGTGATAATCACCTAATTATTATACTATAATAGCTTTAATTTATGCATGTTTTTTTAAAACTTTATCCAGTATTATCATCAACTCATCCACATGTTGTTTAGTGATAATAAGTGGTGGAACAAACCGTAAAACGTTACCCGCTGTACAGTTAATGATAGCTCCCTGTTCAAGACATTCATTCACGATGTCACGCCCTGGTTTCGTCAGTTGCATACCAAGTATTAAACCAAGACCGCGAACTTCTACGATGAGCGAAGGATATTTCACCTTGCATTCTTCCAGTTTGCTCTTAAGATAAGCACCCACAGTTTGGCAATTTTCCAGCAAGTGATCGCTTTCAATTGTATCAAGGACTGCATTTGCGGCTGCACAAGCGAGCGGATTACCACCAAAAGTCGAGCCATGATCACCAGCATGAAAAACTTTTGCTATTTCATCGGCTGCGATAAATGCCCCAATTGGCACCCCGCCAGCAAGACCTTTCGCAAGTGTAACCACATCTGGTTTTACCCCAAATTGTTCATAAGCAAAGAATGTACCCGTCCTGCCTATACCGGTCTGAATTTCATCAAAAATAAGTACTGCCTGATATTTATCACATAAAGCGCGAACTTGTTTAAGATAATCCGCTCCCGGCATATTCACGCCGCCTTCGCCTTGAATCGGTTCCAGTAAAACAGCACAAGTCTTATCGCTCATTATGTTTTCCAGAGCCTTAATATCATTGTAAGGCACATAATCAAAACCTGCCGGCAAAGGACCAAATCCTTCACGATATTTGGGCTGACCAGTAGCTGTAAGTGTAGCTAGCGTCCGTCCATGAAAGCTGTGAATTGCCGTAATGATCTGTGATTTGTCTGGAGCTATGCTATGTGCATATTTACGAGCCAACTTCATGGCACCTTCATTGGCTTCCGCACCAGAATTCCCCAAAAATACTTTGCCTAGACCACTGAGTTTTTTTAGTTTTTCCGCTACATCGACTTGGACTTTTGTATAATACAAATTCGAACAATGGATCATTTTCCCCGCTTGTTCAGCAATTGCTTTTACCAAGATCGGATGATTATGTCCTAAAACATTAACAGCAATCCCACCCAGATAATCAATATATTTTTTTCCTACTGTATCATATACGTAAGGTCCTTCTCCATGGTCTAAAACGATTTGATATCTTGCAAAGACCGGAAAATAAGACGCTTCGTCTTGTTTATAAATTTCTTCGTTTGTCATCTGACTCGCCCTCTCCGTATGTTTTTTCTTGTTACCGAACAACTTCCGTCCCAATCCCCTGCGGTGTGAAAACTTCTAAAATCAGTGAATGATCAAGGCTCCCATCAATGATATGGGTTTTTCCCGCCCCCGCTGCGAGTGAACACAAACACGCTTCAACTTTTGGAATCATACCACCAGCAATTGCACCCTCTTTTATCATTTCTTTTGCTTCATCTTGTGTCAGTGTTGAAACAAACGTTGTTTTATCATGATAATCTTTATAAATGCCTTCAATATCTGTCAAAAGAAGTAACTTTTCGGCATGAAGTGCACCGGCAACTTCGGCTGCTACATAATCAGCATTAATATTATAGCTTTCATTGTTTACGCCGACACCAATCGGTGCGATGACTGGAATATAGTCCTGATCTAGAAGATCATTGAGTATATCCACATTGATTCTTTCGACTTCACCAACAAAACCAATATCAACCATACGAACATCTTCACCATCATAAACTTCAGCCAGCTTTTTTTTGGCTCGAATGAGTTCAGCATCTTTGCCGCTCAGGCCAACAGCCTTTACGCCGCGATGATTCAGTAAACTGACAATTTCAGTATTGACCTTGCCCACTAGAACCATCTCCGCAATTTGAACCGTTTCCTCATCCGTCACACGCAGTCCACTGACAAATTCCGATTTCTTACCAATTTTCTGTAAAAAGCTAGTGATATCAGGACCGCCGCCATGTACGACAACGGGTCTAATACCAACATATTTCATCAAAGCAATGTCTTCCATTACTTTTGCTTTCAATTCATTATTGACCATTGCATTGCCACCATATTTAATGACAATTGTTTTACCAAAAAATTTTTGAATATATGGCAAAGCCTCTACCAAGATAGCTGCTTTATCTTTTGATGAAAATTCCACTCATTATCCTCCTTATCAGGTGTGATATTCTCCGTTTATTTTTACATATTCATAAGAAAGATCACAGGACCATACCGTAGCTTCTTCGTCGCCTAATCCCATATCAATCGAAATCGTAATATCATGAGCTTCCATCACATCGCGCAGGGCAGCTTGATCAAAAGCGGCACCCATTCCTTTATCAAAAACAGTGATATCGCCAAATTTCACGATAGTTTGCTCCGGTATCATTTGTACTCCGGCATAACCAACTGCACAGATCACACGACCCCAGTTTGCATCCTGCCCAAAAAATGCCGTTTTAACAAGTGGTGACTTTGCCACTGACATAGCAACTGTTTTTGCATCAACAAAAGAAGGAGAACCCGTTACTTTGATTGTCAGAAATTTCGTTGCGCCTTCACCATCTTTAGCAATTTCTTGTGAAATTCCTTTACAAATTTTATCAAGTGCAGCATAGAAAATTTTATAATCGTCATTTTCTGTTGTAATTTCCGCATTTTCAGCCATACCATTTGCCATAACAACAACCATGTCATTGGTACTCATATCGCCATCGACAGAAATCATATTGAACGACATTTCAACAATTTCAGAAAGTGCTTTTTGTAATAAATTTTGATTGATTGCTGCATCTGTTGTAATGAAGCAAAGCATCGTTGCCATATTAGGCTGAATCATGCCTGAACCTTTGGCAATCGCACCAAGGCGGACTTTTTTGCCACTGAGCTCAATTTCCAGTGAGCAGGCTTTCGATTTTGTATCGGTTGTAATAATGGCATTCCCCGCCGCCACGCTGCCGTTTTCATTCATTGCCTTCACAGCCGCCTTGATACCGAGTTCCATTTTATCCATCGGCAAATTTACACCAATCACACCAGTAGAGGCAACAATAACCTCTTCCGGTTTAACACCTAATGCCTGCGCTGTAACAGATGCCATTTGATTGGCATCGTCCATTCCCTGCTGCCCAGTACAAGCATTCGCACAGCCAGCATTGGCAACAATCGCATGAGCTGTACCGGATTTAACGACTATTTTTGAAACATGTACAGGAGCTGCAGCCACTGCATTTTGCGTGAATGTACCGGCAACTACGGCTTCTTTTTCTGTATAAATTACGGCAACATCTGCTTTACCACTTTTTTTTATTCCAGCTTTAACACCCGCTGCTCTAAATCCTTTGGCAAATGTAACACCTGCGTTATTTTCTCTAAACACAAAAATTCCTCCAACTATTTATTTAATATAAATCCATTAAGGATAAACAGGAACATTTAACAGTCCCATTTTTTCATCAAAACCACAAATAATATTAAAATTCTGCACGGCCTGCCCAGCGGCACCTTTTACAAGATTGTCAATCGCCGAAAGAGCAATTACCCGCCCGACACGATCATCAATGTGCCAACCTATATCACAGAAATTTGAACCGCGTACTTCTTTCGTGGCGGGATAACCACCTCGTCCCAGAAGACGAATAAAGAATTCTTCCTTATACATCATTTCATATGCAGTATCAACCTGCTCTGCCGTCACACCAGTTTTAAGCTTTGCATAGCAAGAACTTAAGATTCCTCTGGACATTGGTACAAGGTGCGGCGTGAAACTCAAAACTATTTTTTCGCCTGCAAGCTCCGATAAAGCTTGTTCAATTTCCGGTGTATGACGATGTCCGCCTACATTATACGCTTTGAAATTATCATACATTTCCGGAAAATGATTACTCAAGTTTGCTGAGCGTCCCGCCCCTGACACCCCCGACTTAGCATCAATGACAATCGTATCAAGAACAATTAAATTATTTTTAACCAACGGTGCCAATGCCAAAATACTCGCAGTTGTATAACAGCCCGCATTACCAACAATCGATGCTGTTCTAATTTCGTCGCGATAAAGCTCTGCCAAGCCGTAAACACGTTTTGCATCTTTATGGGTATGTTCTACTTTATACCAAGCTTCATATATTTGGGTATCCGCAAAGCGATAATCGGCCCCGAGATCAATAATCTTAACATTTTTACCTTCCAGTGCTCTACCGACCACCATAGCGTGTCCATGCGGTAATCCAATAAAAACAACATCACTCGCTGCAGCAATTTTATCCATTTCCTTCATGCTGATTAACTTCTGATCATAAATTCCTCGTAAGTGAGGATATATCGTTGAAATCGGCTGACCAGTATGGCTTTCCGATGTCATATACATAACTTCTGCTTCGGGATGATTGTTCAGAAGTCGTAAAAGTTCTGCACCAGCATACCCGGTAGCACCAATAACACTAACTTTCATACCAATTCCTCCTCAAACTCCATGCTCATAATTATACATCAAGAGTGCATAAAATTTCAATAGTAAATTTATAAAATAACACTATTTTTTTCATTTTTTATGAATTTGTATGGTTGGGGCTTTACTTTCGACGCAAATCTACTCTCACCTCGCTTTTTCAGCCAATGCATTTACTCTTTTTACTTCCCGATGAACAATTTATTTCCTGCTGCGAAATTTTTTCTTTCCACTAAATTTTATCAGATCATATGAAAACAAACGTTCTAATGTTATAATAGAGTTATTCTTATTTTTTAGGAGGATTTTATGCGTACTTCACGCTTTTTACTTTTATCCGTTGTTTTATTTTTTATCTGTTTTTGGTTTTCCGGCGGCAGCAATATCATTTTTCACGATACAAAAGAGCTGAGCACAAAAGTGGAAGATCAAATGCATTCGGCAGCAAAAAATATTTCCGTTCCAGCTACCAGTACGAATAGACCATCAAACATTTCAACCGTTGACCGTATTTCACGCATTGTTTTCTTACGAGATGCCGTAGCAAAAACAGTTGATGGGAAAAAATATGTGACAATTGATAAAATTGGTGTTCCCATGCAGCAGGCGATTATCGCCGTAGAAGACACTCGATTTTATTCACATGGGGGATTCGATATCGAAAGCATTCTTCGCGCCTCACTCGTCAATCTCCAATATGGAAAAATAGAAGAAGGTGCCAGCACGATCACCCAGCAGCTAGTAAAGAACTTATTTTTATCACACGAACAATCCTTCGGTCGCAAAGCAGAAGAGCTTATTTTGGCTGTCGATATGGAAAACCGTTATTCCAAAGAAAAAATCCTTGAACTCTATTTGAATACAATTTATTTTGGTTCTAATTTTTATGGAATTCAGGAAGCAGCACAAGGTTATTTTGGTAAAAATCCCGAAAACTTGACACTTGCCGAAGCTTCTATGCTTGCTGGTCTGCCGAACGCACCTTCGCTTTATTCACCATATGTTGATTTTACCATGGCAAAAAAACGTCAAGGCATTGTTTTGGACACAATGGTAAGAGCGGGCTTTGTTGCTCCTACCATTGCCGAAAAAACGAAACAAGCGCCTTTGTATTTTATACAGTAAAAAAAGCGTATCCATCATCTGTTTTCAGGTGAGGATACGCTTTTTTTACTATTTTTATTTCTTTTTAGTTTGATCTTTAATTTGTTGTTGTACTGTTTTTTCAAAAGAGCGATAAAAATCTTTTGTCAAGCCCTCATAAGTTTTGAGTGAATCATCATCATTGCTGCCAGCAGCAATTTCATAAGAATACACAATCTGGTTTGTCTGCGCAGAATATACATCATAAAAAATAACGACACGACTGTTGTGTACAATGGTTGCTACCATATACGCATCCGCATATTTACCAACATTGGATTTAAATAATTCATCCGCTTTTTTTGGTTCTAAAGAGCTGAGATCTACACTTGAATCTTTTAAAATTGATGCTTCAACATCTGATTTTGGCATTACATAAATCCTAGCACTCGCACCAATTTTGTAAAGCATATTCATGACAGCATCTTTCGTAGCACCATCTTTTACTGGACTGTATTGAGGATCTACAATTACCAAACGATGAATTGTCGAAAGATCAAACCCCTCAGTAGTTATAGTTCTTTCAGGATTGGCTGATACAAGCTGTGCATTTAGAAAAACAACACAGACAACCAATAACATTTGAAGCAATTTTTTCATTCTGACTACGCCTCCTATTTCATCAAACATAAATACTTAACTTTTATACTATTCTTTCCTAATCAGCTAAAATCCTTTATTTCCCGACAACTTATTCAAAGAAATTTAAAGCCATTGTAATTGCATAGCAGCAATCCCCATGTATTCACGAACGGCTGTCGTTGTATTCTTCAAAGCCCCCAACGTTGGCAGCCAAACAAACATATCCTTATTATAACTGCTGGAATCCGAAAAATCCGTCTGATAATCCACCGCAAATGTTTCAAAGGACATGATTCCGACCTGCTTAAAACAAAGTACGGCCCGCGGCATATGATAAGCAGATGTAACAATAATCGGTTTTTTGAAACCTTCTGCCGCACAAATTGCAGCAATATGTTCTGCATTCATAACCGTTGTATGTGCCTGATCATCAATAATGATATTTTCTGGCAAAACGCCTAAATCCAACATGATTTCTTTTGCCTTGGCTGTTTCGGGATCTTCACCACTTACTACAATCGGTATATGAAGGCGTTTTTGCAGACGAATCGCTGCAATCAAGCGATTCATCGATCCCCCCCCCAGAGATCCTCCATCCGCTTCGATATCCGGTGTACCATTTAAGGCCCCACCACCCAAAACAGCAATCAAATCGCCTTGCACCGTGGGCGAGGGAATATATTCTTTCTCCAATTTCTGAAGCAATATATGACTGATGAACGGGTTAGAACATAAATACAAAAACAGCGTCACGAATGTCAAAACGTATTTGAGACTCAATTTTTTACGCCAAGCATAAAAACAAATGCCAATCAATGCGACTGACGTCAAACCGACTGGTAAGACCAAAAACGTTAGAATCTTATATAGATAAATAAAAACATGCACTCTAAAATCCACCCTGCTTTTCAACAAATTTATCGGCAAAATTATTTTCACAATCTATAAGCTGCCATCTTTCATCTATTAGGTTTTACAGGGGCATTTTCCTGCTTGTCATTCTATATTCTACATATAATTTAAGAACAATACCAGAAAAAGTCGTTCATCTCCTAAGTAAGATAAACGACTTTTATGGCAGGCTCGATAAATTGTCGCTAAAACATAACCCGCTTGTTCCTTATAAAAATAAATATTGATAGCGATCTTTAAAAGCCTGTGGCGATAAATCAAACATATTTGCCAGTTTCACATCATCAAGATCCTCTGGCAGTAAACGAATCATAAAGTCTTTCGCCAACTGATAATGCATCGATTCAATATCAACACGGCGCACTTTTGTCCGTCCTATTTTTTCATCACGCAATTCGGAAAATGGCATTGGCACCGCCTCATTGTGCTGCATTGTAATCATCGCCGAGCAGCCATTTTCATCAAGAAAACGCACTGCTGCATAGCCAAGTGACCTGGTATAATCGATATCATATGAAATCGGCGGTGCACAACGTAATGCATAACCGATCTTTTCATCGACGATGGTCAATTTAATCTGTATTTTTCTTAATTCTTCCATCACTTCTTTTTTTAATACTTCTCCGAAATTCAGCTCAGCATACCGCAGATGCCCATGCTCATCCAAGCAGGCATCCCCCAGCTTATGAAAATCCTCCGGTGCAATTTTTTCGATAACACCCTCAGCGATGACCGCAACACCATAATTACGCCCAGTCAAATAACGTTTGATGATCGAGCAAGTCAAAAGATCTACGATCTGCTGCAGACGAATCGTCTTACCGGTAAACTCTTCTGGAATCAAAGTAATAATCGCACCAGCAGATTTTCCCATTCCCAATGCTAAATGTCCTGCAGTCCGTCCCATCGTCACAGCAAAATACCAACGATTATTCGTCGTCCTGGCATCTTCCATCAAGTTTTCAAGCAGCATAGTGCCTACTGCCCGGGCTGTTTCAAAGCCGAATGTTGGCATTCCTGCCGGCAGCGGCAAATCATTATCAATTGTTTTGGGCACATGAACCACGCAAAGAGAACGACCGCATTGTTTTGCATATTCTGCAACACTGGATGCACTAAAAGCCGTATCATCACCGCCGATTGTAACAAGATAGGTTACGCCTATTTCGTTTAACGTATCAACAACCATTTGCAAATCTTCCTGCCGTTTAGTTGGATTGAAACGTGACATATGTAGTATGCAGCCGCCCGTCAAATGAATCCGGCTTACCAAATCGTAATTCAACTTGATATACTGTTTTTCACCTTTTGCCAAATGAGAAAAACCATCATAGATTCCATAAACATCCCAGCCACGTCGTTGTGCCTCCATCGTTACCGCACTTATAACACTATTCATTCCCGGAGCCGGACCACCACCGCAAACAATCGCCACAGCAGTTTTTCTCGTATGTACCATAGGAACCACCTTTCAATCGATAAGAAGAAATATTAAACATATTGCCCATTTTACTATAAACAATGATAATAGCAAGCCCTTGGTATCGCTCGAAAACGTTTTTTTTTTGATATTTAACAGATTTTTTCAACTTTTTTTATCAAATAAAAATTTATAAGTAAAATCAGTATTTTTTTAAGTGATTATCTTGCATTTTCAAATACTGCCTTAAAGCACTTCCTTAATAATGCTTACAAAAGAAACGCTAAAAATCATCATTTTAGAACAGTATTTCACAGCAGTACAAATAAAAACAGTCCTATACTTTTATCTATAGGACTGTAAATAAAAAAAAATTTAAGTTTTATATTCTAAAATAAAGTATTTAAAGCATTCCTTCAAGTTTATTTACTATATTTCACTCAAACTTTCCTGAGTGAAATATGCTGATCAATTTTACGGTAATAGTCAATAATTTTTTTCAAAGCAGCTTCGAGTGTATAATCTACTTCAAAGACTGCAATTGACTTTTTCTCTAATTGTTTTTTAACACCAGCACCAACTTGCTTACATAATAAACAACGACAATCAATAATCGGGAAAATTTTTGCATTAATTTTAATTTCGTCATGGTTTCCCCCACAGCCACCACGTTGACTTCCACAACCAGAGCCTTCCTCGCAAGATGAAGGCTTCTTATGATGTTCTTCCGCTATTTCTGGGTGCAGAGGAATAATCGCAGCCGGTGTTCTGCCTAGCTCATGAAAACTCCCATCTTCTTCAACACAAACAGTCAAAAACGTTTCCGTGTTCCAAAAATGGGCATTGATTGAAACTCCATCGGTAGAGGCAATTGCTATTTTGTATGCCATAAACTACTCCTTTCCGCCATTTCTGCTTTTTTATCTTCTCCCAGATTTTTTCAAAAAGCAGAAATGGCTGTAATGCTATCCAGTTATTCTACATTCTAAACAAATAAGCCCGTTGATAAATACCGAAGCCCTGTATCCGCTGCAATAACAACGATTCGTTTGCCGCTGTTTTGGGGACGTTTTGCCAGCTCAGTCGCTACATGGATGGCTGCACCAGAAGATGTTCCCAGCAAAACCCCATCAGATTTCGCGACTGCCCGAGCCGCTTCATAAGCCTGGAATGTTTCAACTTCAAAGGCTTCATCATAAATATCCGTATTCATGGTTTCTGGTACACGCTCTTTTGCAATTTTGAAAAAAGGATGTATGCCCGTAATTTCTTCTGGTTTGGGATTGGTATCACTTGGTATGGAATTAGGACCTGGCTGTATGGCAACAATTTGTAAATCTGGATTTTTTGACTTTAAAAAAGCACCCGCACCGGATATTGTTCCACCAGTCCCCACAGTTGCAACAAAAATGTCAATTTTCCCATCTGTATCTTCCCAAATTTCAGGACCCGTTGTCTGTTTATGTATAGCTGGATTTATCGGATTTGCAATCTGATTAACAAAAAAAATGTCTTTTTGCTTCGATAGTACATTTTCTTCTAAGGATTTTACAGCCGCCACAAAGTCGCCTTTGGTTGCAGCCAGCACGCTGGCCACCGCAGGTTCTTCTGACATCTTGATCGTTTCTCCACCAAAAGCCTGAATCACTTTGAATCTTTCTTGGCTGACCTGATCTTGGATATAGACACGAAATTTGTATCCTTTAGCCGCAGCGATAGCTGCTAAGCCAATCCCCGTATTACCACTTGTTGTTTCGACAATCGTATACCCTGGTTTGAGCAATCCCTTTTGTTCAGCATCTTCAATCATCGCCAGGGCAATCCTATCTTTTATACTTTGGTTTGGATTAAAGTATTCAAGCTTTAGCACCACCTCCGCTTTTAGTTTATTCTGCTGTTCATAATTCACAAGTTCCAGCAGCGGCGTATGCCCTACTAATTCTGTAATGGATTTATTTATTTTACCCATAAAAATGGACCTCCTCCACAATCATAACCTGCTTAATTAAATCTTGTTTTCACAACTGAATAAATATCCTCGATCAATTTTAAACCGCCATCATACCCGACATAATAACTGTTCATCACTAAACGTTCATTCACCGGCCAGGAAACATTCAAGAAATGTGCATTGGTCTTCGCAGCAATGTCTTTTTCCCAATAACCTCCAAGGAGCAATGGGTATCCATGATAATCCGTGTTTTCTATCTCTTGTTGGATTTTATAACCATCCACGCCAAACTCCACGGCTGCTTTGATATCATAATTCAAATCTTTAAAATATCCTTCAATATCGTTTCGATATTGTTTTGGCGTATCATCAACAATATATTGTTTAGCTGGAAACAACCCCATATCATTGACCAAAAATTTTGTAATCCCCAATACATATTGTGCATCAGCTACTATAGAGAATTTTTTGGACATGACGCGAGTTTCCAAGAATAAATCAGCAAAACGTTCAATATAATAGTAGTAATAGGCTTCTTTTTCGCTAATCAATTTTTCAACTTCACCTTGATCGACTCCCGCAAAGCTGCCAACTGCCCGCAAAAATTTACTTGTTTCAAAAGCACCGATCGGCAGTGTTGGATAATGTAAATATGGTGTGCCAAACTTTGCTTGCATCCGTTTTACATTTTCCAGACCAACCCAAGGTGAAACCAATAAGTTAAACTGTGCTTCAGGAATTTTTTTTATATTTTCAATACCACGTTTATATCCGAAAATAGTGTTAGGAATCAACCCCAGTTCTGCCACAAGTTTTTCTAGTTCACGTAAATTTCCCAACCAAAATTCATCCTGATAAGGAACATCCGCCCATATATTGACTAACCCTGGTATCCTTTTTTCCGTCGGGTTTAAAAACTGCTCAACGATCGCATTGATGACCCATTCGTGACCTTGATAATTATTGCCTTTAAATCCAGGTGTCGAAGCAAAAATTACGGGTTTTTCCGCATCTTTAAAATCTGCCACGATTTCATCAACATTATCCCCAACAATTTCCGGTGTGCAGCCAGTAAGTACCACATATAAATCTGCATCAATCACTTTTAGTGAATTTTCAATCGTTGAGTGCAGCTTTTTTTCACCGCCAAATACGACATCCTGCTCATTAATACTTGTACACGGAAAAATATTGGGTGAAAAATATCCGCTGCTGCCGGATGAATTGGATAGCTTCTGTGCACATCCCGCCCCCGAATGAAGCACCGGAATTGCCCTTTCAATTGCCTGTACTGTAGACATTGCCCCCATCGCACATTTATATCGCTGCTTATCTAATATCTTTGCCATAATCTAACGAGACCTCCATTTTCACTTTGCACTTTCTATAAACGTGCTGTCAAAATCACTTCGTTTTTTCAAGAAACAAATCTAATTTTTGTTTATACCACCAGTCTGTATAAGGCAGTTTAACCATCTTAGCCAGATTTTTTTCAAAACTTCGATTGCGAATCGTATCTAAAACTGTATGCGCAAATTCCAATGTTCTTTTATAACCAAATATCATGTACTCATCGGCTACATAAACAGCAGGGTAGCCTTGTTTAATTGCCCAAACCGTCGATCCAGGATGCCGTGACAAGTATAGATCCGGTTTATATGTGTTTAAAATATTAAGGATTTCAAAATTTTGCTGATCCGCTACACTGACCTCAAAATTCGGTGTATTTTTAAGCAGATAATCCATTGCTGGTGGAATCTCACCATTTTCATAGCGTTTATCATAATGCCATGCCGCTGCCCAAACAACCTCCATACCAAGTTCCTGCAAAACTCTCGATACTTCAAATGTATAACCAGGACCCATTCCTAAAACAGCCCGCAGCCCTTTCAATTCTTTCTTAACTTCTTCAATTTGCGGTAAGTATTTGATTCGTTCAGCTTGTATATACTGTTCGACTTCTGTTTCTTTATGAATTGTTTTACCAATTTCTCTAAGCCAAGTTTCAAAACCAACAACGCCCAAAGGATTAATGGTCCTTATATAAGGAACACCATATTTTTCTTCCAAACCATTGCCTAAATAATTCCCTAAAGTCCCGCAAATACATACAGTAGCCAAAGATTCAGAGATATGCGAAAGTTCTTCTACTGTTGCATTAGCATACAAAAATACCGGCTCCACATCAAAATTTTTAAATAACGCAATAATATCATCGCGAGCACTTTCATAAAAGTTTTTGAAATTAATCTTGTTGCGTTTCTGTTTTGGTTCTTTTACAATCGTTGTCAAAACAGCATGATCGGAAAGATCAAAACCACTTGCCCAGATTCTTGATTTAAATCCTTCACAATGAATGGCTGCAATTGGTACATCAATTTCATCTTTGAGTTCAGCAACAATACTATCAATATCTTCGCCAATAATTCCTGTTGCACAAGAACTGCTAACAAAAATGGCTTTGGGTTTATATCTTCGATTCGTTTCCACAACAATGTCATGCAATGAATCGCCTGCGCCAAAAATTGTATCTTCTTCACTCATATCAGTGCCGATATAGACGGTGTTATTGACTACGCCTCTTTTTTTCGCAACCTGTTTCGTAACCGTATAGATTTGCGCTCCCGTTACCGAGCAGCCCGCTGGTCCATGGTGAATGACTGCGACATCACGAATACCCGATAATTGCCCAAGTGCACAACCAGAAAGGCATGTGCTGGATTGTGAAAAACAGCGTACACCACCTTTTAACGATCCGCAATTGCTTTGGTTTGCTAAATCTTTTAAATCACCTACATATCCGGTAATTGATCCAAGTCTATTTTCCCTTGTCCCAATATCGGAAATATCGAGTTGCATTGCCATTTTACTTACCTCCTGCTTTTATGTGCTTCATTCGCTTTATAAATTATCATACAAATCTTCGGTTAATGTTAAACTGCCCCGATAGCCTGCATAGGTACGATTGAATATTAATCGATCAGTAATCGGAAAAAAAATGACACTACACTGAATATCTTTTTGTAAACCTATTTCCCGTTCATTTGTACTACCGATTAATAACGTAATCTCTTCATTTTCAGCTAAAGCTTTTGCTATGTGATATTGATCTGACTCAAATAAAATGGTTGGTGCCTTCGCATATTCTAACGAAGTCAAACGATTTCTTATGCGCTCCTTATCCTCCTCACGAAACATCGGCTCAGTAAGAATAATTAAAAGCGGCGTAAAGCTATAATCATTTGCTAAATATCGAGTTAACCCAATTGCCATATTGGAATCCCCCACAACCGCAAAACGCTTCCAGCTCAGTACACCGATTGCTGTTTCGAGATAATTATAGACATACTCTTCTTCTTCGGCGATAACCGCTTCAACCCTTACTGTATCAAGCTCAAGAACCACCGCAACCTGCCTGATAAAAGCTGTCGTATCAGTCGCACCGATTGGCAGTCCTACAATGCGAAGGCTTGGAACACCAAAGTCAGTTTCATATTGCTCGGCAGCATCCTTTAACAACCATGGATTCACAATAATGTTTAACGCTGCTGCTCCAGAATTTTTAATTTCTTCCATACCTTGATGCTGCGTAAAAAATGTATTAACTTCTAGTCCAAGTTTGTTTAAAATACGAGTCAATTCCTCAAAGTTCCCACTCCAGCAAGGATCATGATTGGGGATAATCCCCAATAAATTCACTAAATTTTTCTGTTTTGGTCTTTCCTTTTCCACGATCTGATCCAAAAAAACTTTGAAGACCGTTTCATAACCATAATCACTATTACCAGCAAACCCCGGTGTTTCTATCGCATAAACTGGAAGGTCTTTAGCACGAAATTCATCAACAACACTTACAATATCATCGCCGATAATTCCAGCCGTACAGCCAGTCAACACAAAATAAGCTTTCGCGTCAATGACTTCAATCGCACCTTGAATGGTACTGCGAAGTTTATCTTCACCGCCAAATACAACTTCTTTTTCTAACATGTTTGAGGAAGGAATGGACACACTCGATACAAAAAATGGAGTCTTGCCGCCAGCCTGCCCAGACTCACCAGCACTTGTCTGCATGCAGCATCCAGGACCTGCATGGAAGATAGGACACGCCCTGTCAATGGCTCCTAATACTGCATTAATACCACCAAGAACACAATTGCCTCTTGGATTTTCCGTTACTTTTGACATGGTTCAAACTCCTATTCTTCGATATATTTAAATGGATTTTCTGTGTACCAGCTTTCTCGATAAGGCAGTCTGGCATGTTTGGCAAGTTTCACATTAAATCCCGGATTATCTACCTGATCGGCAATTTTATTGCCCAAATACAAAATACCATCATAGCCCATCGTCGGACGCTTCATATCTAAAACATGCGTAGTCGGAATACCGAGCCGTGCCGCCCAGGTTGGCACACCAATAAATACATCCGGTTTTAATCGTTTGACAAGATTAATCTGCTCAAATGGCTGCATATTGGCAATATCCACTACAAAATTCTTATGAATTCCATTTAAATATTCAATATCAAGCTGAGCGTCCGCATTATATGTAGGTGTTTCCAGCCCAACCAGTTCCATACCAAAATCCTCTAACAACGCCGCCGCAAACGATCGCCCTGTACCACCACAAATAAAGACTTTTTTCCCTTGGAGCCGTTTTCTGATCTTTTCAATTTCCGGCAAAACCCGGGCATGCTCTTGTTCAATGATTTTTTCTGCATCACTGGCTTTGCCAACAATTTTCGCTATGCCACGAAACCACTTATCTGTATTTCGCACACCAATTGGCATTACCGTATGTGAAAACGGAATATCATAGACATCAGCAAGTTCTTGCATAAACTCATCGGCAAAAACTTTGCAAATAGAAGTTGATGCCACAGCAGCTGGTATTTTTTTTATTTTTTCTAATGAACTATAAAATGGTATATAATTTGCTTTTACACCTAAAGTCGCCAGCATTCTTTCAATTTCCAGCTGATCTTTATAACTTACAGTCGTCGGTGCAAATAAATTAATCAAATTCGGGATCTTTTTTATTTTTTCTTTATTTAAAATATACTTTGCTATTGAAATAAATGCCGCATCAAAACCAGATGCACAAACTTTTGATTTAAAACCTTCACAATGAATTGGGATCAATAAGGCTTTATTTGTTTGTTGTAAATCTCTGATTACTGCATCAACATCATCACCAATAATACCAGACGCACATGAAGTAAATATAAAGATCAATTTGGGATCATAACGTTCCCCTGCATAGGTAATCGCTTCCTGAAGTTTTTTTTCACCCCCGAAAACAACATCATTTTGATCGATATTACTCACAATAATCCGTGGATTTTTTATCAGCTTCACACCACGATGAGCCTGTCCTACACGAAAACCATCTGTTGCCATGGTAGTACAACCTATGCAGCCTTGCGGTGAATGAGCAATAAACACTGAATCATCCAATGACATCAATGCTGCCATACTGTTAATCTGTTGGCATTGCAATCCTTGAGCGAAACTTCGATCCGCCTTTTTTAAACAGCCCTTGTTAAAATCCTGTTCTAAATTTTGGCTGGTATCGCCTAAATCATTGAATGTATGGGGTCGGTTTTCACGAATCCCCGAATATATTTCACCCACGCAGCTTCCTCCTCATTGAAAAGCTCCTAACTCTGTTAGCTTAAAGCCACCAGACATCAGCCTATTTTATTCACTATATTAAATATAATACATATTTTCTGCCGAAATAATTCGTGCCAAAAACTGTTTCGTTCGTTCTTCTTTTGGATGTCGGAAAATTTCTGCTGGAGTACCTGCTTCGACAATAAAACCACCATCCATAAAGACAACTTTGCTCGCAACATCTTGAGCAAAAGACATTTCATGCGTGACAACAATCATCGTAATACCACGCTCTGCCACACTTTTGATCACCGCTAGTGTTTCGCCAACCAATTCAGGATCAAGAGCAGAGGTTGGTTCATCGAATAAGATAACCTCCGGATCTAAGACTACGGCCCTGGCAATTCCAACGCGCTGCTGCTGCCCACCCGAGAGCTGTGATGGATAGGCATCCTTTTTCGCCAATAACCCCACCCACGCCAATGTATCTTCCGCTTTTTTTCTCGCTTCTTCGTATGGCACATTCCTGGCTGTGATCAAACCCTCCATGACATTTTCCAAAGCTGTTTTATTATGAAACAAACTATAATTTTGAAAAACAAACGCCGTTTTTCGCCTAATTTCTAAAATTTCTTTGCTGGAAGCTTTTTTCAAATCCACCGTTTGTTCACCAATTGTCAACGTGCCAGCATCCGCTTTTTCCAAAAAATTAATGCAGCGCAGCAAAGTTGTTTTTCCAGAACCACTTGGTCCAAGTATTACAATGACATCGCCTTTGTTAACTTGGATAGAAACATCATGTAATATCTCATTTTTTCCAAACGATTTTTTTGCATTTCTAATTTCGATCATACTAAATTCCTCCTGTATTTATCACCTCGTTTTTCAATACGCGCAGCAATTTTTTCGACAAGGATTGTAAAAATCCAATAAATCAAAGCGGCTGCAATATAGCCTTCAAAAAAAGCATATGTTTTCGAAGAGGGAATAACGGAACCTGCCAACACTTCGGTTATTCCAATAACCATAACAATCGAAGAACCTTTAATGGCACCCACGATATTATTTGTCAGCATCGGCAGAGCTACCGGAATAACCTGCGGGATAATAATTCGCCGCAGCGTTTGCAGCTTCGTCAAACCTACTGAATATCCCGCCTCATATTGCCCTTTATCAACGGAAAAAAAAGCTCCTTTTATGGATTCTTCCATGTAGCAGGTCGCTTGAAGTGATAAAGCAAAAATACCAATCCAAATCAGATTAATGTCAGCCATACTAGTGTCTAAATGCAACGCAGCTGCAAAATCATTGAATTCTGCTATAAACAAAAGATGATAAATCATCAATGCCACAACCAGCGGTATTCCCTGATATAAAGTAATCAAAACAACCAATAACGGCGCTAAAAATGGAATCCGATAAACACGAATTACGGCAATCACTGTACCCAAAATCAAAGCAATAACTATGGGGATAAAGGTCAGTTGAAAGGTATTCGGCAGATACTGGATACCCGATCGCAAAGAGTCATAAAAATATATAGAATTAAAACCCATCGTATCTCCTTATCTGCCATAGGCTAATTTTTTATCTAAAAGATAAAACGCACCTTTGACAAGCAAACTAATGATAATAAACAAGATCGCAATAAAAACATACGCTTCTAATACATGCTTTGTAGCTGTCCCAATGGTTTTTGCTCGTCCCATGATATCTACAACACCAATTAAAAATGCCAGCGATGTATTTTGAAACAACCCGATAAAGTCAGAACCAAAGCTCGGAACTGCTACCCGCACTGCCTGTGGCAGTATAATCCGCCGAAAAGCTTGAAATTGTGTCAATCCCACGGAGTAAGCTGCTTCCAGCTGTCCAGTTGGTACTGCTAAAATAGAACACCTAAATATCTCCGATAAAAAAGCTCCCTGATTGAGTATATATGTAATATATACAAAAATAATTTTATCCCATCGATTAACATTAATATTGAATAACTGCTGCATCAATATCGGAATCCCGTAAAACACAACCAACAATTGAACCAGCATCGGTGTACCCCGCATAAATGATACATAAATCCCCGCCGCCTGATGAAGAATCGGTATTTTTTTTATCCGGATCACTGCAACAAGCAGAGCCAAAATTACACCAAATAAGGTAGCATAAAAAACAATTTTTAAAGTAACCGGTAGATACGCTACAATTTGGGGGATATTGGTAAAAAACCTTTTCCAATCAAACAAATCCACCATCGCTATTTACTCACTTTCTGTGTAATTACCACCAATTACTTTCGTAGAAATCTCAGCTAACTTACCGGATTCTTTTAATTTTTTCAAAGCTCCATCAACTGCAGCCTGCAATTCCGTATTGCCTTTCGCAAACACAAAATAAGTCTTTGATGTAGCCACAGGTTCTCCAACTGCTTTGAGAACTGTCTGTCCGTTACCATAAGCTTTATTGAGTTTGTCAGTATCTCGTTTTGTTTCAATCACTGCATCCCATACACCATTCGTAAGTCCCACAACTGTTTCTTCATCGGTACTATTATCGGCATAAGCCAAAATGATCGGATTATCTTTGTGCGTTTCATTGAATTTTTCCAACAAATACGTTGCATTGCTACCAGTTGCAGTCTTGACCTTCTTACCCTGTAAATCACTTAAAGAATGAACCGTCTCATTTGTTGCTGCTACCGTAACATACGTGGTATACGTCGTATAGCTTTCTTGTCCAAATAAATATTTCTTCTGCCGTTCGTCATTCGACTCATACTGATGTGCACCAATATCAATTTTGCCAGCATCTAATGAAATAAGTACATTCGCAAAATCATACGTCTGAAATTCAAATTTATATTGCGGCAACAATTCATTGACTGCCTTTAATACCTCATATTCATAACCACTTAAATTCCCGTCCTTATCTAAATAGCAATATGGTTCATAATTATTGCCTGTACCTACAATAATTGTCTTTACATTGGCATCACTCGTCTTCGTCTCATTGCTTGTACCGCATGCCGTAATCAAGATAATACTTACTAAACTCATCATAACTACGGTAAGAATTTTGCTAATTTTCATAATTTCCACCTTTGACCTTTCAAAATTTATAATATAATTTCTTATATTGCATATATGATGGTATATTTTTAAACCTACCATCATATAATTAGCAATCGCTGGATTGACAAAAAAAAGAGGCTATAAAATATGCATTATGCAAATCTTATAACCTCTAGTTTGTCTAGTCAGTTGATAAACTGTATGTAATTTTCAAGCTATCATATAAATGATAAAACTTATATAGTAAACGTATTGATATGCCCTTTAATACAATATCATACTCTAGTGATATGAATACTATGAATATCATTCTATTATTTATATTAAAATTTGTCAACTATAATTAAAAAAAAATCCCCAGATAGTCACGCTGCCATCCATGTAATTTACAGCAAAAAAGCCGCCTACCATTCAGTAAACGACTTTTGTTATTCAACAAATTTCTTTACAGTGAAAACGAATTATGTTGTCCAGGAAATTCTCCTGCATTATAAAAAGCATCCCGAATGATTTTTATATCACTTTTAAAAGTACTTTCATCAACGTTTAAAGAATCTGCTACATCTTCCCACGTATTATTCATCTTCTTCATAGCTAGGACATCCTGAATTGATTTTTTACTGTTTGCTGCAAGTTCATTAGCAAGCGCAATATCATTCGGCTGATAGCCATCTTGAAGAAGCCCTAATCCCGTTTGCTTGGCAATCTTTAATGTATTTTCAAGACGATTTGCTGCAATTTCATTGCCAGTAGATTCCATTTTTTCTTTCGTAATACCTAACGCCTGACTCACATCGCGCCAACTTGCCTTTTTCATTTTGATATTCATAACAGTTTTTAAAGATTTATCGCTGGCTTTCGCCAAAAAACAACCCGTAGATAAATCTCTCTCACCGACGCCTTCATTTACATAATCTAAGATATCCTCTTTATCAATACCAAAGGTATCTGATAAATTTTGGACCACTTTATCAGGAGATAATTGATGTAGCTCCATCATTGGTGTTCTGCCACCATCTTCCCCCTCATTCGGTGAAGAAGCTTGTGCAACGAATGGGTTCATTGTTCCGGCAAAAAGAGCAACACCTGTCGCTAACCCAATGATACTTTTTTTTGATAAAATACTCATGAAAATAGCCTCCTTGTTTTAATGTGTAAAAAAATCCTTTTTATTGTAATACATTATGAAGCATCTTATAATTTCCTGTTTTTTTAAATAAAATATGAAACTATTATATCTTTAAAAACACTCTTAAAGATCCCACCAGTGGTGGTGCGGTTGTGGAGGTTGTGGAGGTTGTGGAGGGCGTTGTGGTTCATGCCGTGGTCCATTTGGATTACCAGGATCAGGATTACCAAGACCAGGATCACCAGGACCTTCATAAAATTGAACTTGTGCAGAAGAGTCATTATTAAAGTGCAAAGGAGAAGCCTCTGTAAAGCCGACAGCAAATCCCAATTGGATCACACTTATCAGTGTCAATAAAGTTATTTTCTTCGCGAAATGATTCATGCTAAACGCCACCTTATAATTTTAGAGTTATAAAAATTAAAATTCTTTAACTCATGTAATTATAGTATATCACTTTTTAAATTAAAATATCTATATAAATTAAAATTCTTTAACTCATGATTTTTATATTGTATTATATATTCTCCAATGTTAAAATAAACTAGCACAACATTAGTACTAGGTACTAATGTTGTATAAATTTGTGAAGAAGGTATTTAAATGTATACAAATATAACAGGTATTGGTGCCTATGTTCCAAAAAAAATTCTAACCAATGCCGATCTTGAAAACATGATTGATACAACAAACGAATGGATCATGCAGCGTACTGGTGTACAGGAACGACATATTGCTGCTGAAAATGAATTTTCGAGTGATCTCGCCATTAAAGCCGTCGAAAATCTTTTATCCAACCCCGCGCTATCAATCGATGACGTCGACATGATTGTTGTAACGACCTTTACTGCTGATCACCTGACGCCCAGTGTTGCCGCGCTGGTCCAAGGACACTTTGCAATAAAAAATGCTGGTACAATTGATCTAAACGCTGCCTGCAGCGGGTTTACCTATGGCATGTGCGTAGCTGATTCTCTGTTAACAGCTGGTCATAGCAAAAAAATACTATTAATTGCTGCTGAAACAACATCAAAAATTCTAGACTATTCCGAACGTGGCAGCTGTATTCTTTTTGGTGATGCGGCTGTTGCTGTACTGATGGAGAAAAATTCGTCGCACAGACAAATCCTGCAATCCTATTTTACATCCGATGGAAGTTTAGCTCCGCTTGTTGCCTGCAGTAATTTAGCCCCAACGGTAAATGATAAACCATTTGAAAAAGAACATATATTTCAGCAAGAAGGACCTCTCTTATATGAATATGTGATCAAAAACATTCCTACTGGCATTCAAACTTTATTAGATAAAAACGACATGTTACTCAAGCAAATTGATTGGTTCATCCCTCACAGTGCCAATTTGCGTATGATAAAAAGTCTTTGTGCAAAACTTAATTTTCCTTTTGAAAAAACTTTAATCAGTAATGATTTCTATGGTAATACCTCCTCCGCATCAATTCCCTTAGCTATTTGGTTAAGTGAACAAAATTTAAAAATCAAAAAAGGCGATATTTTACTTCTTTACGGCTTTGGTGCTGGCTTAACACATGGTGGAATCATTATTGAATGGTGACATCGCTTGTAGCAGTGGATAAATAGTATCCATATTGCATCAATAGACCAAAAATCCCACAAAAACAGGCAAAAAAGCACTCTTTGCGAGTGCTTTTTTTATATATTAAATTCTGAATTTTTGAATTTCATTTTGAAGATCGGCTGCCAGTTTCGATAAATGGGTGCTTGCTGCCGCAATTTCTTGCATGGATGCTGATTGCTCTTCGGTTGCCGCTGAAACCGTTTCTGTTTCTTCGGAAATTTTACTGCTTTGTTTTTTAATGTTTTCTGTCGAGCTGACAACATCCTCTGTTCCAGCACTAAGTTGTTCCGCAGCGGCTGAAATACTGGTAATTTCTTCGGTAATCCCCTTAATCATAGTAATAATTTCATTGAATGTTCTTCCTGCAATATCAACAAGTTCCGTACCGCTTGCAACTTCTCGTTTACTTTCTTTCATAAAGGTAACTGCTGTTTGCGTCCTTGTCTGCACATCCTTGATAAGAACTTGAATATCTTTGGATGCACTAGCAGATTGTTCCGATAATTTCCGAACTTCTTCCGCAACAACTGCGAATCCTCTGCCATGTTCGCCTGCCCGTGCAGCTTCTATCGCCGCGTTTAAAGCAAGCAGATTGGTTTGATCGGCAATGTTTGAAATCAATGCCACCATTGTATTTATGTCCTTTGATTTTGCTTCTAACTCATCAATGACATCCGCCGTATCTTCTGTACGTTTATTAATTGCCCCCATCTGCGCTATTGTTTTTTCAATAGATTTTCCACCTTCAAAAGCAGATGTAGTCGTTGACTCCGCCGTTCTAGCAACACCCGTTGTATTTTCTGTAACTTGCTGGATACCCTTTGCCATTTCTTCCACAATATGATTGGTTGCGACAGCAATTTCTAATTCCCGATTCGCACCGGCTGCGACTTCTGTAATAGATACAGCAATTTGCTGTGAGGCTTGTGCCGATTGTTCCGCACTTGCCGTTAATTGCTCTGAAGCTGCCGCTACCTGTTCAGAAGTATTCAGCAATTGTTTTATTAACGATCGAATATTTTGATTCATCTGATTCATTGATTTGGATAAAACGCCAAATTCACTTTTATCCAGCAACCGATGCGGTGCAACATCATGTGAAAAATTTCCTGTTGCCGCATGCCCTAAAAAGTCTACCGATTCTTTTAATCGTAAATTAATTTGGCGAATAATGAGTAAGCCTATGCTAATGCCTAAAAATAGCGCAGCCACGGTAATCACTAAAGCCAGCAGCGTGGATTTTTGTAGATCAGCTTTGGCTTGAATGCTCATATCATCCGCTTTTTTATTACTGCTCTCCGATATCAAAACCAAATTTTTTACAACATCATTGGAGATGCCTTCCAGTTGTTTTTGAAAAAGCTCATATGCTTCTTCATTCTTATTTTGCACGGCTAAAGCGATTACCCCCACACTTGCTGTATCAAATTTAGTCAGCAATCCTTTAAACTCTTCCAAGCCTTTTTTTTCATTTGCATCTAAGGAAAGTTTTGCGTAAGTGTCATTGTTTTTATTAATGTCTGCTCGTAACTCCTTAATTTCATTGGATAAGCGTGTATTTTCACTATCAGCCGTTGTAACCATTAAAGCAAAAAGATCCGCCTGTATCCGCCTAATATCTAACCGACTTTCATACGCTAAATCAGATTTTTGAACGTTAATATTATACAGAACATCAATAGTATCACTGCTCTGCTTTAAATTTAAATACCCAATCCCTCCTATAATGATAATTGCAACACTAAAAACAGTAATCAAGACATACAACTTCTGACTTACTTTTAAATTACTAAACCAGCTCATTTCGTATTCCTCCTACTTGTTTTTATTACTCAATTCTATAAATATAATTCTCTATTTGAATATAAATCCCTCTATGCAAACATGATATTTCCCACTATTTTATCCGTGTATAAAATAATAATATATCGCGAGGAAAAGATTAATTAATATTTTGTTATTTCAAACTTTGCAGCATATCGTAAAAATAATAGTTAAAAATGAATGTACCTTTGCTTATTTAAATTGCAGGACTTATAGTTAAGTTGTCGAATTTTTCTATAAAATGGTTCACAATATACTTTAGGGGGATTCAAATATGGCTATTATCACATGGAATGATGAATTTAGTGTTGGTATCCCTAAATTCGATGAAGAACATAAGAAATTAGTCACCATGATAAATGATCTTCATGCCGCAATGAAAGAAGGTCGTGGAAAAGCTACTATGGAAAAATTGCTTGTAGAATTAACCAATTATGTAAATACTCATTTTTCTCACGAAGAAACATTAATGGCAAAACACAACTATCCCAATTATGAAAAGCACAAAAAAATACATGATGATTTTAAAACGAAGGTAATTGAATATAAAAACTTATATGATAAAAATCTCTTGCCGGCCAATCAATTGCTTGCAGTTCTTCGTGATTGGTTACTTAAACATATTTGTGATACAGATCGTGATTATGGTCCATTTTTAGAAAAACATATATAAAATAGAATATTTTTATATAATTAAGAAATACAAGAACCCCGCAAACACTTGGTTTGCGGGGTTCTTGTATTTCCAATTAAAACTGAAAAGATTAACGCTTCGAGAACTGAGAAGCCTTACGAGCTTTTTTCAAGCCGTATTTGCGACGTTCTTTTTCACGTGGATCACGTGTTAAGAAGCCTGCTTTTTTCAAAGCAGCACGTAAATCGATATCAACTTTTAGAAGTGCACGCGAAATGCCATGACGAATTGCACCGGCTTGTCCCGATGAACCGCCACCTTCTACTTGTGCTATTACATCATATTTATCAACCGTTTCAGTTAAATGTAACGGCTGTCTAACGATCAATTCAAGAGTTTTAAGACCAAAATACTCTTTCATTTCACGACCATTGATGATTACGTTGCCTTCACCTGGAACCAGACGAACTCTGGCAACTGAAGTTTTTCTGCGACCTGTAGCGTAATAGATAGCTAATGCCATAAATAATGTTCCTCCTTCCAGATATTATCTGATATTTAATTCAAGTACTTCTGGTTTCTGAGCAGCATGAGGATGTTCAGGACCAGCGTATACGTTCAATTTTGTATAAATTTGTGAACCAAGTCTGTTTTTAGGGATCATTCCCTTAACAGCTATTTCAATTACTCTTTCAGGATGAGTTTCAAACATTTTACCAGCTGGTGTAAATGTAGTACCCCCAGTATATCCTGAATGACGGAAATATGTTTTATTAATTAATTTTTTACCTGTGAATACAGCTTTTTCTGCATTGACTACAATTACGAAGTCTCCAGTATCAACATGAGGCGTAAAGGTCGGTTTATGTTTACCGCGAAGTACTTTCGCAACTTCAGCAGCTAATCTACCTACAGTTTTACCTTCAGCGTCTACAACATACCATTTACGTTCGATGTTGGACTCATTTGCCATAAACGTTGTTTTCATTCGATATCCCTCCTTGTTTATTAACTTTTCTAAATTTCCATTATTAAAGTTATTATACAAAGGTTCGCCCTGATCTCCGGGGCTAGTGGAAATCTCGGTTAAAGCCTCATATAAACTATATTTTAATAAAAATAGAACCTAAAGTCAAGTTATTTTTCTTTTTTTGTTATCCACATTTAAACTGTGGATAAAGAGCAACAAAAAATATTATACCAGTCCCAGACAAATTTGTATAGCGTTATTTGCTTTTTCTACAATAAAAAGGTAAAAAAAACAGATGAAGCTTCCACCTCATCTGTTTTTTTTATAATACTGCCTTCGTTAACCTCAGCGGCTTTTTTTCTTTTGCTACAGATAACATCAGCTTGATACGATTAAGCTGGTTGACCTCGCTTACACCAGCATCACAATCGACAGCAATAACATTACTGTCGGGATAGGATCTTAAAATTTCTCGAATCATACCTTTTCCTGTAATATGATTCGGTAAACAGCCAAAAGGCTGTAAGCAAATGATGTTTTTAGTTCCACTTTCAATCAACTTTAGCATTTCACCTGTTAAGAACCAGCCTTCCCCTGCCATATTACCAAGTGATACATGCTTTTGAGCAAGTTTGGCAATATCGCGAATCCGATTTGGTGCGGTAAAGCGCTGGCTTTTTTTCAAGGCTTTCCGGATTGGATGACGAACCATCTCCATCACTTTGATAAAGACTTCAGACTTCATTTTATCCGAAAGTTTCCCTGCTAAAAGACGATATTTCACAATATCATCCACTGCCATATAGAATAAAAAATCCATCATGTCTGGCATGACAACTTCTACACCTTCATTCGCCAATATTTTTTCGAGGTGATTATTAGCCACAGGATGATATTTGACGAGGATTTCGCCAACCACTCCTACTTTTGGTTTCCAAAGATGTTCATGGATAATAAACCTATCAAATTCATGAACAATTTTTTGTACATTACGCTTAAATTTAATATAATTGCCATTCAAGATTTCTTTTTTGCAGCTTTCTAAACATTTTTCATATAATCGTTGCGTAGACCCAACTTCAACTTCATAAGGTCGAATCCGATTTACCAAACGCATTAACAAATCTCCATACATAATGCTTTTGATTACATCGGTAAAGCTGGAAATGTTCAAGGAGAAAGCATCTTGCTCTGGTCCCCAACAAGCAAAAACAGCAACCTGTGGATAACCTGCATCTTTTAAAGCCTTCCGCATCAAGCTCAAATAATTAGTCGCCCGACAAGCACCACATGTCTGAAATAACATGATAGATGTCTTATTCGGGTCACAGACACCCGACTTAAGTGCTGCTAAAAGTTGTCCAACAATAACAATCGCCGGATAACACATATCATTGTTTACATAACGAAGCCCCAAATCAATCGCTGCACGATTAGGCAGTTCAGGGATTAGTACCTGATAACCATATTTACGCAACGCTGTAGTTATCAAGGAAAAATGGATCGGTGATAGCTGTGGTGCCAAAATTGTATTAGTTTCTTTTTTATCATCATTAAAGGTTGGACGAGCTTCGATTGATTTTGGCTCACTTTTATTACGCGGTCCTTTTTGTAATGCAGCTATAAGCGAACGCAAGCGGATTCGTGCTGCCCCCAAGTTCGTTACTTCATCGAGTTTGATCATCGTATAGATACGTTGATGCTGTTCCATTATTTCCTTAACTTGTCCAATCGTAATGGCATCCAAGCCACAACCAAACGAACTAAGCTGGATAAGCGTAAGATTATCATGCGCGGCAACATAGCTAGCAGCATGATAAAGTCTGGCATGATAACTCCATTGGTTCATAATCTGTAATTTTTCAGGTTCAACATGAAGATGATAGACTGCATCTTCTGATAATACTGCTAATCCATAGGACTGAATCATCTCAGCAATACCATGATTGATTTCAGGATCTAAATGATATGGGCGACCTGCTAAGACAATCCCATGCAATTTTTCTGTTTCAATCTGCTCTAGAATCTTCATGCCCTGTACTCGAACCGCTTGTTTATATTTTTCAAGTTCAATATAAGCAGCATCCACTGCGGACAAAATTTCTTTTTTGCTGATATGTTCAATCCCAAACTCTTCCGTCAATCGTGTTATGAGACGAAATCTGTCATACAATGGCAAAAATGGCTGCATAAATTGAATATTTTCTGTTCGTAAAATATCCATATTAGCACGGATATTTTCTGCATAAGAAGCCACAACCGGACAATTATAATGGTTATCACTTGGATTCATACTATCTTTCATATTATACGGGATACATGGATAAAAAATCTTTTTAATTCCTTGATGGATTAAATCCATAATATGTCCATGGACCAATTTCGCTGGATAACATAAAGAATCAGAAGGAATCGTTGCCATGCCCTTATGATACATTTCTGGTGTTGATTTCCCCGATAAAACCACTTTATAGCCAAGCATTGTAAAAAAAGTAAACCAGAATGGATAATCTTCATACATATTCAAAACCCGAGGCAAACCAATGATTCCACGTTGTGGATGCGCCAGTGGTTGATAAAAATCAAACAAACGATAATATTTGTATTCATAGATATTTGGCACTTTATTTTCTTTTTTACGTTTGCCGATTCCTCGTTCACAACGATTTCCAATATGGTATTTCTCTCCATTCGAAAATTTCTGTGTTGTAATCAAACATTGATTGCCGCAGATTTTACAACGATGTGATGTTGTTGTCACGGTAAAGTCCGCTATCTCTTTCTCTGGTAGAATGTCAGAGACCCCTGTTGAACGTTCCTGTGCTAAAAGAGCTGTACCATAGGCTCCCATAAGTCCTGAAATATCAGGACGTATGACGGGACGATCAAGCAGTAATTCCATAGATCGTAAAACAGCATCATTATAAAAAGTACCACCTTGTACAACAATCGAATTTCCTAACTCATTTACATCTTTTATTTGAATCACTTTAAATAACGCATTTTTAATGATCGACAATGCTATACCAGCAGAAATGTCACTGACATCAGCACCTTCTTTTTGCACTTGCTTCACTTTTGAATTCATAAACACCGTACAGCGTGTACCAAGATCAACAGGCTTATGCGATTGCATCGCCTTTTGAGCAAATTCCCCCGCCGTCAAATTCAAACTTTGGGCGAAATTTTCAATAAATGACCCACAGCCAGCCGAACACGCTTCATTTAAAACAATCTGGTCAATCGTGCCATCTTTCACAAAAAAACACTTCATATCCTGACCACCAATATCAAGCACAAACGACACATCTGGACAAACTTCTTGGGCTGCTCGCAAGTGAGCAAATGTTTCAACTTCACCAAAATCAGCATGAATTGCCGCTTTCACAAGGTATTCACCATAGCCTGTCGTACCCACACAAGCAATTTTGGTATATGGATTAAGTTTTGCATAAAGATCTTTCAGTTCAGTAATCACAGTTTTTAATGGTGATCCCTGGTTGCTCCCATAAGAGGAATAAAGTATTTCTTTGTTTTCACCAATTGCAACAAGCTTCGTTGTTGTCGAACCAGCATCAATACCTAAATAAATCTCACCTTTATACCGGCTAAAATCCCCACGAGCAATTTTATCTTTTTCATGTCGTTTCGTAAATTCTTGCCGTGCCTCATCATCTTTAAATAAAATAAAATTATTCTCATCCGATTTATCTATCCATTGTTCTCTATCAGCAAATCGAGCCGCTAAAGTCTCGTAATCAAATATTTCAGTTTCATCAGATAATGCTGCTCCCATTGCAACAAAATAACAACCTTCCGCAAAATCGACTACATGTGCTATATCAAGCTCCAACGTTTCAATGAAGCGGCTTTTTAACTGTGGCAGAAAATACAGCGGACCGCCTAAAAACGCCACATTTCCCGTGATAGGTCGACCTTGCGCAAGATTACCAATCGTTTGATTAACTACCGCTTGAAAAACAGACCGTGCAATATCTTCTTTTTCTGCACCATCGTTCATTAAAGCCTGAATATCTGTCTTAGCAAATACCCCGCAGCGCGATGCAATCGGATAAATCTGTTGTCCGTTCGCTGCAAGTTGGTCAAGACCTTGTGCATCCGTATGTAGCAGCGACGCCATATGATCAATAAAAGATCCGGTTCCACCTGCGCAAACACCATTCATCCTTTGTTCTTGCGCTGTGCCAAAGTAAGTTATTTTTGCATCTTCACCACCAAGTTCGACTGCTGTATCTGTCTGCGGTACAAAAGCCTTAACTGCTGCACTGCACGCAATAACTTCCTGAACAAATGGCAAGATAAGTTTCTGAGCAATTCCCATTCCCGCAGACCCTGTCAGCGCAAAGGAAAACGAACTAACCCCTACTATATTTTTTAAAGCAAGAAAATTATCTAACAAGGCTGCCGTGATTTCAGAAAAATGTCGCACATATCTTTTATAAAGCAAATGATTTTTTGCATCTAAAACAATTACCTTAATTGTCGTTGATCCGATATCAATCCCAACTTTTAATAATGATTGCATTTCATTCACCACCTTAAAGTACACTTCTATGTATTTTAATAAACTCACATTTATATTATAACAACATCAGGAAAAGAATTCTAATGTTTTTAGCATAAAATCTAAATACAAATAAAAACTAGACTCAAAAGGTTTAAACCTATGGTCCTAGTCTTCAATAATTAACTTGCTTTAAATACAATCCTTGCGCTGGCGCCGTAGCACCAGCTTTTTTTCGGTCTTTTCCGTTCATGATCTCTTTAAACCGTACTGAGGTCATTTTACCAGTTCCGACATTCACCAAAGTTCCTACAAGATTACGCACCATATGATATAGAAATCCATTACCAAAAAAGCTAAATTCGATAATCGAATCTTTTTTTTCACAAGTTGCTTCATAGATGGTCCGTACTGGAAACATTGGTACACTTCCAGCAGCCTGAAAAGCAGAAAAGTCATGTTCACCCACAACATAAAGCAAAGCTTCCTGTATCGCAATTAAATTTAATTTGGAGCGAACATACCAGGTATAGTTGCGCAAAAATGGATCTAATATCTCACCTTGTTGTATACGATATATATAGGTTTTACTAATTGCTGAATGACGAGCACTAAAATCAAAATCTGCTTCGTCTGCCGCTTTTACGACAATATCATCAGGCAATAAACTATTTGCAGCTCGTACCACTCGATCAATTGGAATGGTTCCATCTGTGAAAAAGTTAACGACTTGTCCATATGCATGAACTCCTGCATCCGTGCGCCCTGATGCCGCCAGTTCAATCGTGTCACCAAACAAAACCTCAAGTTTTTTTTCCAAAACATTCTGCACTGCTATCGAATTGTTTTGTCTTTGAAAACCATGATAGTTTCCACCATCATAACTAATTAAAAGTTTTATATTACGTTTTCTTTGTTTCATACTATCTTTATTTTCTGTTTTCATACTTATAACCCACTACACTTTAGCACACTAAGTCCTGCCAGTACTACTGCAAGAAAGGAATATGCCACATAATCAATCCGATCAATTTTCAATACCTTCATGCGGGTGCGGTTTGCGCCACCTCGATAGCATCTTGCCTCCATAGCTATGGCAAGTTCATCAGCCCGGCGAAAAGCACCAATAAATAAAGGAACTAAAATCGGTATAAGACTTTTCAACCGTTTCACAATATTCCCGGATGAGAAATCAGCTCCACGTGATTTTTGTGCTTTCATAATTTTATCTGTTTCTTCTAACAAGGTTGGAATAAAACGTAATGCTATTGTCATCATCATTGCTAATTCATGCGCTGGTAAACCAAGGCGCTTAAATGGATTCATCAAATTTTCGAGCGCATCCGTCAACGCAATTGGTGACGTCGTAAAAGTTAAAAGTGAAGACAATAAGATTAGCAGGACTAAACGTATGGAAATAAAAATCCCCTGTTTCAAACCTTCACCCGTAATAGAAAAAATCCACCCCTGCCAAATAATATCACCCTGCGTTGTAAATAAATGAATGAGAAACGTAAATAAAAGTATCCAAAAAAGCGGCTTTAATGATTTAAGCATCATACGTAATGGTACACTAGATATACGGATAATAAAAAATGTAAATCCACATAACCCCACATAAGCCCATGGTGTATCGAGTAAAAAAATAGCGACAATCAATAAAAGCAATACTATGACTTTTGTTCGTGGATCGAGGCGATGAATAAATGAATTGCCCGGGAAATATTGACCAATTGTTATATCTGTCAACATCATCTCTGCCTCCTTATTGCTGTCAAAATACTATCAACCCCAGCACTAAGTGTAAGTGGTGTCGTATCGACTGCCAAACCTTTTTGCTTTAATTGTTCTAAAAGCGCTGTCATATGAGGTACGGTTAACCCAGCTTCTGTTATTTTTTCAATTTGAGCAAAAGCTTGCTTTGGTTTCGCATCAATGGTGATTTCTCCATGATTCATAACAATGATTCGATCTGCTAAAGCAGCCACATCATCCATATTATGTGATACAAGTACAATCGCTATTTTTTCTTTTTTATGAATTTGCTTTATTTTTTTAAATAAATCTTTTCTTCCTACGGGGTCTAACCCAGCTGTTGGTTCATCAAGAATGAGATATTGTGGTGCTAATGCAATCACACCCGCAATGGCCACACGCCTCATCTGCCCACCACTTAATTGAAAAGGTGAACGATCCTTATATTCATCAAAATCCAAATTAACAAAGTCCATAGCTTTTTTAACATGATTTTCAACCACATCTTCTGAAAACCCCATATTACGAGGTCCGAAGGCAATATCTTCATAAACCGTTTCTTCAAACAACTGATGTTCTGGATATTGAAAAACCATGCCAACTTTTCGACGGGCTATTTTTGCCGCTTCGCTTTTTGTATTGATGTCATTTCCATCCACTAATACGGAGCCCATAGTTGGTGTAAGTAACGCATTCAGATGTTGGACCAGCGTAGATTTACCAGAACCAGTATGACCGATAATAGCGACAAATTCACCTTGTTCGATGGTTAGTTCTATGTTTTTTAAAGCAACTCTTTCAAAAGGAGTTTTCGCCATGTATGTATATGTTATATTCTTCACTTCAATTGACATAAACACACCGCCAATTCTTCATTGGTAATAATATAAGGAGGTAACGAAATACTCTGTTCACGAAGCTTTGCGGCGACCTCTGTAGCAAGCGGAACCTCAAGACCTAGATTTTTCAACTTTTCTACCTGTGTGAATATTTCCGTTGGTGTTCCTACATCACAAATTTGTCCTTTTTCCATAACCACAATCCGATCTGCCATTACTGCTTCTTCCATAAAATGTGTAATGTAAATAATCGTAATACCTGCTTCATCATGCAGATTTTTCACGGTTGCCATAACTTCCGCACGCCCCATTGGATCAAGCATTGCCGTTGGTTCATCAAGCACCAAACAACGTGTATGCATCGCGAGCGCTCCCGCAATTGCCACGCGTTGTTTTTGTCCACCTGATAAAAGATGTGGGGGGAATTTTCGATATTTTTCCATACCAACTACTTTAAGAGCTTTTGTTACACGTTTTTTTATCTCTTCACTTGGAACCCCCAAATTTTCCGGACCAAATGCAATATCTTCTTCTACTAAAGTCGCAACAATCTGGTTATCCGGATTTTGAAAAACCATTCCTATATGCTGCCTTATTTTCCACAAATCATCTTCAGAGCTGGTTTCCATTCCATCCACTCGACAAATTCCACTTGTTGGCAATAGCAGTGCATTGAAATGTTTTGCCAAGGTTGACTTACCCGATCCGTTTGTACCGATAATAGCAACAAATTCGCCCTCTTGAATCGTTAAATTAATATCATCGAGTGCTTTATATTCATTATCCATATCCTTATGATATAGATGACTTAAATGTTCTACTTGAATTAAATCCACTATTGTCATACTCCTTTTAAGAAAATCCGCTAAAATAAAGAGGTACTGCTTTAAGCAATACCCCTATATTATACTTGATACAATTTGTTAACGCAATCGCCTTTCTTGGTAAACGAAAAGAAATTGTTTTCTTTTCGCTTAACAAGAAAGGCGACCGAATGGCCGCCCTTTGCGAATTACACTAATTCAAGAATTGCCATCGGAGCAGCATCGCCGCGACGAGGACCAAGTTTGAGTACACGAGTGTAACCACCTTGGCGATCATTGTATTTAGGTGCAATTTCATCAAATAATTTTCTTACTACTTCTTCATCAATGAGACGCGCAATAGCCTGACGGCGTGAATGTAAATCCCCGCGTTTACCTAAAGTAATGAGTTGTTCAGCGAGTCCGCTGATTTCTTTTGCTTTAGCTTCTGTAGTTTCAATGCGTTCATATTTAAAGAAAGAAGTTAAAATGTGGCGAAACAAAGCTTTACGTGCACTAGAGTCACGTCCTAATTTTCTATAGCCCATATCTTCCTCTCCTATTCTTCAATTTCAACAAGTGCCAAATCAAGCTCTTGCAATTTCTTTTTAACTTCTTCGAGAGACTTACGACCGAGATTTCTAACTTTCATCATATCATCTTCACTTTTTTGTGCAAGATCTGAAACTGTATTAATACCAGCTCTTTTCAAGCAATTATATGAGCGAACCGATAGATCCAAGTCCTCGATAGTCATTTCTAAAACTTTCGAAACGTCACTTTCTGGTGCTTCCGTAAATGTTCCTTCAGTTTCTTCGTCTTCTTCAGGAAGGCCAGCCATATTCTGGAACAGTTTCAAATGTGCAACCAATATGCTTGCAGATTTGCTTACTGCTTCTTCCGGTCGAATAGAGCCATCGGTCCAAACTTCCAGAGTCAACTTATCGTAGTCTGTAACGTTACCTACACGAGTATCAGATACTGTATAGTTCACTCTCTGGATTGGCGAAAAAAGTGAATCAATAGGAATAATACCAATTACGTGATCTGGTCTTTTATTCTTATCAGCTGGAACATAACCACGACCGCGTTCAACAGTCAGTTCCATTTTCAGAGAACCACTTGCATCTACTGTAGCAATATGCAATTCAGGGTTGAGGATTTCGACATCAGCATCTGTGATAATATCAGCAGCTGTGATGTCTTTTTCACCTTCAACATCAATCCGAATTACTTTTGGTTCTTCACTATGCATTTTAAGGCAAAGTGATTTTAAGTTTAGAATGATATTCGTAACGTCATCCCGAACACCAGGAATGGTGGAAAATTCATGGAGAACTCCATCAACCCTAATGGAGGTAATTGCAGCACCCTGTAAAGACGATAGTAATATGCGACGCAGACTGTTACCAAGCGTAGTACCATAACCACGTTCTAACGGCTCACAGATAAACTTGCCATAATGATTGTCTTCACTGATTTCCACTATCTCAATCTTCGGTTTTTCGATTTCGATCATCTGGAATACCCTCCTCAATTTTGCGTAATAGAATACCTTACGCTATGTCAATATTGATACATAAAGACATATTATCTGGAGTACAATTCAACAATCGCTTGTTCATCGATAGGAACATCGATTTCATCACGATTAGGAAATCTTGTAACTGTACCGCTCAAGTTTTGAGCATCTGCAGAAATCCAAGCAGGTGTGCTTAATGAATCATATGATTCTACAACACCTTTAAAGAATTCATTGCCACGGCTAGTTTCTTTAATCGTAACAACATCATTCACTTTAACTAAAGCAGACGGAATATCAAGACGTTTACCATTTACAGCAATATGACCATGGGAAACAATTTGGCGAGCTTGTCTGCGAGTAGCAGCAAGACCTAAACGGAAAACAACATTATCAATTCTTCTTTCCAGAAGACCTAATAAATTTTCACCTGTAACACCTGGCATTTTTTTTGCTTTATCATAATAAGATCTAAACTGTTTTTCTAAAACACCATAGATAAATTTTGCTTTTTGTTTTTCTTTAAGCTGTGTACCATATTCGCTTACTTTTTTATTCGTACGTCTTGGTTGACGTTTCGATTCTTTGTTTAAGCCAACAACAGCTGGTTCGATACCGAGGGATCGGCATCTTTTGAGAGCCGGGACTCTATCAATTGCCATCTATATTTGCACCTCCATTATACTCTTCTACGTTTTGGCGGACGGCATCCATTATGAGGGACTGGCGTAACATCTTTGATTAAGTTAACTTCCAAACCTGTAGCCTGCAATGATCTTATTGCTGCTTCACGTCCGGATCCAGGACCTTTAACGAATACTTCTACTGATTTCAAACCATGTTCCATTGCTGCTTTAGCGGCAACTTCTGCTGCCATCTGCGCTGCGAATGGAGTGCTTTTTCTAGAACCTCTAAACCCAAGTCCACCAGCACTTGACCATGATAATGCGTTACCTTGGACATCCGTAATTGTTACAATCGTATTATTGAAAGTTGAACGAATATGAGCGATACCAAATTCAATATTTTTACGAACTTTTTTCTTTGTACGAGATACTTTCTTAACTACCAATGTTTAACCCCCCTTTACACTATTTTCTTTTTCTTAGCTCCAACTGCTCTTTTTGGACCTTTACGTGTACGTGCATTGTTTTTCGTGTTCTGACCGCGAACTGGAAGACCCATACGATGTCTTCTTCCACGATAGCAGCCGATTTCTACTAAACGTTTAATATTTAATGATTCTTCACGACGTAAATCGCCTTCTACTTTACATTCTTTATCAATGATTTCACGAAGTTTTGCAACTTCATCTTCTGTCAAATCACGAGTACGGGTATCGGGATTAATACCTGTAGCTGCTAAAATCTTTTTAGAAGTCGTGAGACCAATACCAAAGATATATGTTAAAGCAATTTCGATTCTCTTATCACGCGGCAAATCTATTCCGGTAATACGTGCCATATATCAAGCACCCCCTCTTATCCTTGTTTTTGTTTATGTTTCGGATTTTCACAAATAACCATTACGTGACCTTTGCGCTTAATTACTTTGCATTTTTCACAAATAGCTTTAACCGATGGTTTAACTTTCATTGCGCTCTGCCCCCTTCTTACAATGTCATTTTGATCGATCTGATGCCTGTTTGCATCAGACATCAATACGAATTATTTGAAACGGTAGGTTATACGGCCACGCGTTAAATCGTATGGCGTAAGTTCAATTGTAACTTTATCCCCAGGTAAAATACGAATGAAATTCATGCGAATTTTCCCTGAAACATGTGCCAATACAACATGACCATTTTCTAATTCGACTTGGAACATTGCATTTGGCAATGATTCAAGCACTTTACCTTCAACTTCAATTACGTCTTGTTTGGACATGAGTTTCTCCCTTCTCGATGCTTGTCAGCGTCCGAGGATTTTAAAGCACTGCGAATTTCTTCATCAGTAACCTTTCGATCAGCGTGAATGCGCTCCGCAATCTCTTCAAATACCTTTTTATAAACACTGACATGCCGAATGTTTTTCTTTTTAGGATTCACGACTTTCCGTTTTCTGCCATCACTGACAAAAAGCATATTTCCTTGAATCCTAACGATCAAGTACCTCGTCGAAATATCACGACCTGTAATGCTTTCAACAACTTGACCTATTTGTGGTTGGGCTAAAGTCAGTCCAGATTGTAATCGTGGCACATGACTGCCTAAACCAGCATTCGGAATCTGAGGAGCTTTTTGCATTTTACCAATGCCATGCCCAACATCGTCGTTATTTAAATTGGGAATTTCCAGTGCAGCCTTTGAGGCTGCGCCCGGATCTTCACCATAGACTTTTAAAGTTGGAATTGCACCACAACTTCGTATATATCTTTCGGTGATTTTATCATGTTCGGATGTACAAACGTCCGGCTTACCAGCGTCTAATTCAGCATCGGTTTCCCGACTAGACTTTTGGATGAGCATCTATTAACCTCTCAAGCTTGCAACAACATCATCAAACACTTTGTCGATTGCTTGTCTACCATCAACTTCAGTATATAAACCTGCATTCTGATAGTAATCAATGAGCGGCTTAGTTTGCGATACATATACAGACAAACGATTTTTCATGGTAGCTTCACTGTCGTCTGCTCTTTGATATGTTTCGCCGCCACACGCATCACAAATGCCGGCTTTAGCTGTCGGCTTAAATGTTACGTGGTACGTTGCACCGCATTTTTTACAAATACGGCGACCAATTGCTCTAGCAATCAACTCTTCGGCCGGAACATTAATATTTAATACACGAGTCAATTTTATTCCAAGACTAACGAGAATTTTGTCCAAAGCATTTGCTTGATCAACGGTCCTCGGAAATCCATCCAGAATAAAACCTTTTTTACAATCCAATTTTGCCAGACGTTCTCCAACAATGCCGATTGTTACGTTATCTGGAACCAATTGTCCAGCATCCATGCATGCCTTCGCTTGCTTGCCAAGTTCGGTTCCTTCTTTCACAGCAGCGCGGAACATATCGCCTGTAGAAATATGTGGAATCGCGAACTTTTCCACAAGACTTGCCGCCTGAGTACCTTTACCAGCCCCCGGCGGTCCCATTAACAGGATATACATACTAAAATCCTCCCCTACTTCATGAAACCTTGGTAGTGACGCATTACAACCATCGCTTCGATCTGCTTCATCGTATCAAGTGCAACACCGACAACGATTAAGAGAGCTGTACCGCCAAAATATACGCCTTGAATGCCGGTTGCACCTGCAACCACATTCGGCAAAATAGCGATAAATGCGAGGAAGAAAGCGCCTGCAAGCGTAATTCGAGTCATAACGCGATCTAAATATTCTGCCGTTGGCTTGCCAGGGCGTATACCCGGTATAAAACCACCGTATTTTTTCAGATTCTCTGCCATATCCGATATCTTTACAGTAACCGCGGTATAAAAATACGTGAAGAATATTATCAGCAACGCATAACACGCCGTCTGAACAGGTGTACCCCACGCAAAATAACCGGCAATTGTTTTTACCCAGGGAACTTGAATAAACTGGGCAATAGTTACTGGAAACATTAGCACGGATGACGCAAAGATTATTGGAATAACACCCGCTTGATTAACTTTAAGCGGAATGTGTGTAGACTGACCACCGTATGTCTTGCGGCCAACTACTCTTTTTGCATAAGAAACTGGAATTCTGCGTTGACCCTGCTGAATCGCAATAACGAAAACAACCATGAACAGCGCAATTACTATAAACAAAGCCACATTAAAATAACTAATGGTCCCTGCTTGTAAATACTTGTAAATCGTACCCAACGATTTTGGTAAAGCTGCTACGATACCAGCAAAGATGATAAGTGAAATACCATTACCAACACCATAAGCTGTAATCTGTTCACCAACCCACATCAAAAATGTGGTACCAGCTGTCAGGGTGATTGCGATAATTAATATCGATGCGACACCTGGATTTAAAATGGCCTGTTTCAGACCAATTGCCATTCCTATGGCTTGTACAAATGCAAGTACAACGGTTAAATAACGAGTAACCTGGGTGATTCGTTTACGCCCTTCTTCACCTTCCTTAGACCACTGCTCAAGTGTCGGAACAACAACTGTTAACAGCTGCATTATAATTGAAGCATTGATATAAGGAGTAATACTCATGGCAAATATAGAAAATTTACTTAGAGCACCACCGGAAAACAAATCCATCAAGCCCAAAAGGTTGCCGCTCGTAAACATTTGCTCAATTACGGCAGGATTTACTCCTGGAGCAGGAATATGTGTCCCTAGTCTGAAAACCGCAAACATGATTAATGTAAATACAATCTTTTGTCTGAGTTCAGTAATCTTGAGGATATTCGCAAGGGCTGAAAGCACCTTAGATCACCTCTACTTTTCCGCCTGCCGCTGTAATTTTGGCTTCAGCAGATTTCGTAAAGCCGTTAGCGATTACAGTTAATTTTTTTGTAAGTTCACCATTACCTAAAATGCGAATACCGTCATGTACATTCTTAAGAATGCCGATTTCGATTAAAGCGACTGGATCAACTGTTGCGCCGTCTTCAAAACGATTTAATTCTGCTACGTTTACTTCAGCAAACACTTTAGCAAAAATATTTGTAAAACCACGTTTCGGTAATCTGCGATAGATTGGCATCTGTCCGCCTTCAAAACCAGTACGAACACCACCACCGGAACGAGAATTTTGACCTTTATGACCTCTACCAGATGTTTTACCTAGTCCAGAACCAATACCGCGACCTACACGGGTGCGAACTTTCTTTGAACCAGGAGCTGGGGATAATTCATGTAAATTCATACCATAGCACCTCCTTGAACTTAGTCTTGTAATTCTTCAACTGTAACAAGATGTTCAACTTTGTGAACCATGCCGCGAATCACAGCCGTATCTTCTTGTTCTACTGACGAATTTAATTTACGTAACCCTAAAGCCTTAACAGTATCTCTTTGATTATCAGGTCTGCCGATCAGGCTTCTGGTAAGAGTAATTTTCAGTTTTGCCATTGAAATGCCTCCTTAACCCAAAAGTTCCTGGACTGTTTTACCGCGAAGCTCTGCTACCACTTCAGCTTTTTTCAATTGGTTCAAACCTTTTAACGTAGCGCGAACCATGTTATTAGGATTAGAAGAACCAAGAGATTTTGTTAAGATATCGTGAATGCCTGCAAGTTCGAGCACTGCACGTGCTGGACCGCCAGCAATAACACCAGTACCTTTAGCAGCTGGTTTTAAGAAAACGCGACCTGCGCCAAACACACCGATAATCTGATGTGGAATTGTTTTTCCCACCAATGAAACTTCAATAAGATTTTTCTTAGCATCTTCGATGCCTTTTCTGATTGCTTCAGGAACTTCACCGGCTTTACCCAAACCAGCGCCAACGTGACCGTTTCCGTCTCCAACAACAACAAGTGCGCTGAATGAAAAACGACGACCACCTTTAACAACCTTAGCAACTCTATTGATATATACAACTTTCTCCTGTAATTCAAGAGCAGTATAGTCGATTCTGGCCATTCATTTACCTCCTTTACAAAATTAGAATTTCAGACCCGCTTCGCGAGCTGCTTCTGCTAATGCTGCAACTCTACCATGATATATATAACCACCACGGTCGAACACAACTTCAGTAATACCTTTTTCTAAAGCACGTTTAGCAATTGCTGTACCGACTGCTTTAGCTGCTTCGACATTACCACCGTAATTTTCAAAGCCTTTATCTTTTGAACTTGCTGCAACCAATGTTACACCATTTATATCGTCAATCACTTGTGCATAAACATTACTCAAACTGCGAAACACATTCAAACGTGGTCTTGCTGCAGTTCCAGAAATATGATTACGAACTCTTAAGTGACGTTTTTGACGAGATTTATTTTTATCTGCTTTAAGAAGCAAGTTAGTCACTCCTTTCCCCTAAAGATGATTATTTTTTGCCTTTCGCGCCAGCTTTACCAACCTTGCGACGAACAACTTCACCTTCATATTTAATACCTTTACCTTTGTAAGGTTCTGGTTCTCTGTAACTGCGAATGTTAGCAGCAATTGCGCCAACTTGTTCTTTATCAATCCCTGAAACAACAATTCTGTTTGGTGCAGGAACCGCTAAACTAATACCAGCTGGTGGTTCTACAACTAACGGATGGGAAAAACCCAGCGATAAGTTGACGTTGTTACCAGTCTGTGCTGCTCTGTAACCAACACCGTTGATTTCAAGAGTTTTTGTAAAACCTACTGTTACACCAAGTACCATATTATTAAGTAAAGTACGAGAAAGACCATGTAATGATCTGTGTAATTTATCATCGGAAGGACGTTTTACTGTAATAACATTGCCTTCCATTTCAAATATCATATCTTTATGAAATGTGCGAGTTAATTCGCCTTTTGGACCTTTTACGTTCACCGTGTTATCATCTGCAATTGTAACTGTTACGCCAGCTGCAAATTCGATCGGCGCTCTACCAATTCTTGACATTAGTACACCTCCTAGCTAAAAAAATATATTACCAAACGTAAGCGATTACTTCGCCGCCAAGACCAGCACGACGAGCTTGTTTATCACTCATGATTCCTTTTGAAGTGGAAACAATTGCGATACCAAGACCACCAAGTACACGAGGTATTTGGTCGCTTTTAGCATATGCACGTAAACCAGGTTTGGAAATACGTTTAATGCCAGTGATTACTTTTTCACGTTCTGGACCATATTTAAGCGTTAATGTAAGAACGCCTTGTTTATTATCTTGTGAAAAATTAAAATCTTTGATGAAACCCTCTTCTTTCAAAACAACTGCAATAGCTCTTTTGATTTTCGAACCAGGAATTTCAACTTTTTCATGAAAAACAGAGTTTGCATTACGCAAACGAGTTAAAAGATCTGCAATAGGATCAGTCATTACCATAAATCGATATCCTCCTTTCGTTCTATCTTATTACCAACTAGCTTTGGTTATTCCAGGAACGGCACCTTTGTAGCTTTGTTCTCTGAAACAGATACGGCACATTTCAAATTTCCTCATGTACCCGTGTGGACGACCACAGATTTTACATCTGTTGTACTTGCGAACCTTAAATTTAGGTTCTTGGCTCCATTTTTCAATCATTGACTTTTTGGCCACAGTCAGTACCTCCTTTTACGCACTAAATGGCATGCCCATCAATTTAAGAAGCGCTCTTGCTTCCTCATCAGTGTTTGCTGTTGTAACAACAACAATATTCATGCCACGAAGTTTATCGATTTTATCATATTCGATTTCCGGGAAAATTAATTGTTCTTTCAAGCCTACAGAATAATTACCACGACCATCAAATGCTTTTGCACTAACACCACGGAAATCACGTACACGTGGAAGCGCAATGTTCATAAATTTATCTAAGAATTGATACATCCGGGAGCCGCGAAGAGTTACTTTCGCACCAATCGGCATACCTGCACGTAACTTCCAAGCTGCCAAAGATTTTTTAGCACGAGTAAGTACAGGTTTTTGACCAGCAATCATAGTCATATCATTCACTGCGGAGTCAAGAACTTTTGGATTACCAACAGCTTCTCCAACACCCATATTAATGATAATTTTATCCACCTGAGGAATTTCCATCACATTTTTATAACCGAATTGTTCAGTCAAAGCCGGAACAACTTCATTAAGATATTTCTCTTTTAATCTATCCACCAGTGTTCCTCCTTCCTTAATTATTTAGCCTGATCGATGATTTCGCCGCATTTTTTGCAAGCACGAAGCATCTTTCCATTGACTTCTTTTTTCGCAATACGGGTAGCTTTCGAGCAAGCTGGGCATACAACCATAACTTTTGCTACAGCCAGAGGAGCTTCTTTCGAAATAATCCCGCCTTGTGGAGCACTTTGGCTAGGTTTTGTATGACGTTTAATTTTGTTTACGCCTTCAATAACAACTTTATCTTTTTTAGGTAAGGCCTGAACAACTTTACCCTGTTTACCTTTATCTTTACCAGACAATACAAGAACTGTATCGCCCTTTTTCACGTGTATTTTTTTAAGTGACAATATGGCACCTCCTCACTATTAGATAACTTCTGGAGCTAGTGAGACGATTTTCATGAAATCTTTGTCACGCAACTCTCTAGCTACTGGTCCAAAAATACGGGTTCCTTTTGGAGTTTTATCATCTTTAATTAAAACAGCTGCGTTTTCATCAAAGCGAATGTAAGAGCCATCCGAACGTCGTAAACCTTTTTTAGTACGTACGACTACAGCCTTAACAACTTCACCTTTTTTAACCATGCCGCCAGGAGCAGCGGATTTAACTGCAGCTACAATTACGTCACCAATATTAGCGAATTTGCGATATGAACCGCCTAAAACACGAATGCACATAATTTCTTTTGCACCAGTATTATCACCAACAGTGAGCATTGTTTGTTGTTGAATCATTGTTTTACCTCCTTCTTAAAATCCTAAACAGAATTGCTTTATAAGATTAATCTTATTTTGCTCTTCCGAGAATTTCAACTACTCTCCAACGTTTGTCTTTAGACAGTGGACGAGTTTCCATGATTGATACGGTATCGCCAGTATGTGCGTCATTATTTTCATCATGAGCCTTGAATTTAACAGTTTTCTTTACTGCTTTTTTGTAGAGTGGATGTTGTTCAAGATCAACAACAGCAACTACAACTGTTTTATCCATTTTATCACTTACAACTTTACCAACTTTGGTCTTGCGTTCATTTCTTTCGCTCATCTAGGGGAGCCTCCTTCCTCTGCATATCATTTTCGTCTGTAAACGTTTTAAGCTTTAAGCTCTTGTTCACGTTGAACTGTTTTAAGACGGGCTATTGTTTTCTTAACTTCTTTGATACGCATCGGGTTTTCAAGCTGACCAGTAGCGAGTTGAAATCTGAGGTTAAATAACTCTTCTTTAAGCGAAGCAATTTTCTGGTTAAGTTCGCCAGCACTCATATCTCGTATATCTTTAACCTTCATTTACTTCACCACCCTCTGCCAAATCTGCCAACTTTTGAGCTTGGTCACGTGTAACAAATTTTGTTTTAATAGGAAGTTTATGAGCTGCGAGACGCATTGCTTCTTTAGCAATCTCAGGTGTCACACCATCCATTTCAAACAAAATACGACCTGGTTTAACAACCGCTACCCAGTATTCTGGGGAACCTTTACCACTACCCATACGAGTTTCAGCAGGTTTCGAAGTTACAGGCTTATCTGGAAAAATTTTAATCCAAACTTGACCGCCACGTTTGATATAACGAGTCATAGCAATACGAGCTGCTTCAATTTGTCTATTTGTGATCCAAGCTGGTTCTAATGCTTGAAGACCAAATTCACCATGGCTTACAGTATTGCCTCTATGGGCTTTACCTTTCATACGTCCACGGAATTGTTTACGATATTTTACTCTTTTTGGTAATAACATTAAGCTTCGCTCCCTTCAACAGAGGCAACCGCTACTGGTTGTTTCTTTTCTGGAAGAACTTCGCCTTTGAAGATCCATACCTTTACACCGATGCGGCCGTAAGTTGTATGAGCTTCAGCTGTACCGTAGTCAATGTCAGCTCTTAACGTATGAAGAGGGATACTACCTTCACGGTAAAATTCACTTCTAGCAATTTCGGCACCGCCAAGACGACCGCCAACCATTACCTTAATACCTTTTGCACCCATGCGCATTGTACGGGTAACAGCTTGTTTCATTGCACGACGGAACGCAATACGGCGTTCTAATTGAGCTGCAATATTTTCAGCTACAAGCGTGGAATCCATATCAGGCTGTTTGATTTCAGCGATATTAATATCAACACGTTTTGTAGTGAATTTTTTCAAACCAGTTTTAATTTGTTCAATTCCAGAACCGCCACGACCAATAACCATACCAGGTTTAGCCGTATGAATCGTTAATTTCAAACGATTTTTTGAACGTTCTGTTTCTATTCTAGATACGCCAGCAGTATGAAGGTTTTCCTTCAAGTACGTGCGCACTTTTATGTCTTCATGCAGGTTAGCTGCATAATCTTTATCTGCGTACCATTTTGCATCCCAAGTTTTCACAATACCTAGACGCAGACCATGTGGATTAACTTTCTGACCCAATTCGTTTCCCTCCTTCTTATCTTTCTTTTACTACAACTGTAACATGAGATGTGCGTTTCAAAATTTTGAACGCCTGTCCACGGGAACGCGGATGGATTCGTTTTAATGTAGGGCCTTGATCAACAAAAGCCGAGGATACATAAAGCTTATCAACATTCATATCAAAATTGTTTTCAGCATTTGCTATCGCTGATTTCAGTACTTTTTCTATTACGTCAGCACCAACTTTAGGTGTGAACTTTAAGATCGCAAACGCTTCTCCAATGTTCTTGCCACGGATAAGATCCATAACAACACGCACTTTACGAGGAGCTACGCGAATGTATTTTGCTATTGCTTTCGATTCCACAGAGGAGCCTCCTTTCGGCACTTACTACTTAAGTGATGTACGTCTTTCTTCGCCGGAATGACCTTTGAAAGTACGCGTTGGCGCGAATTCGCCAAGTTTATGACCAACCATATCTTCAGTCACATATACAGGTACATGTTTGCGACCATCATGCACTGCCAGTGTGTGACCAACAAATGTCGGCAAAATAGTAGAACTGCGTGACCAAGTTTTGATGACCTTTTTTTCATCAGCTTCATTCATTGCGGTGATTTTTTTCATAACACTTTCATGAACATAAGGTCCCTTTTTTATTGATCTTGACAAAGTATGTCCTCCCTTCACCCAGGGCAAACTTATTAAATAAGATTCGCACCTGATTGGTTTATCTTACTTTATTTTATTTCGTACGACCCTTAACAATAAACTTGTCAGAGTTTTTCTTACGACGAGTTGTAGCACCCATAGCACATTTACCCCATTTAGTAACAGGATTTTTACGACCAACTGGGCTACGTCCTTCACCACCACCATGTGGATGGTCATTCGGATTCATCGAGACACCACGGTTTGCTGGGCGAATACCCAACCAACGGGAACGACCTGCTTTACCGATCGTAATGTTTTCATGTTCTAAATTACCAACCTGACCGATTGTTGCACGGCAGTTGATATGAACTTTACGAAGTTCACCAGAAGGCATACGTAAAAGCGCATAATCGCCTTCTTTTGCCATTAACTGAGCACTCGCACCAGCAGAGCGAACTAACTGTCCACCTTTACCAATTTTCAGCTCAATATTGTGGATCATTGTACCAACTGGAATATTTAAAATTGGAAGTGCATTACCAGGTTTGATATCTGAATCAGCGCCTGAAACAACTTGATCCCCAACTTTCAATCCGTTTGGTGCTAAAATATAACGTTTTTCACCGTCAACATAATTTAAAAGCGCAATACGTGCACTGCGATTCGGATCGTATTCAATTGTAGCAACACGTGCTGGAATACCATCTTTATTTCTTTTAAAATCGATCACACGATATAAACGTTTATGACCGCCGCCTTGATGTCTTACTGTCAAACGACCTTGTTGGTTACGACCGCCATGCTGGTTGAGTCTTTCAACAAGGGATTTCTGAGGCTTATCTGTAGTGATTTCTTCAAAAGAAGACACTGTCATAAATCTTCGGCCTGCAGAATATGGTTTAAAACTTTTTACTGCCACGTAATTAACCTCCTTTTCAAAAAGTCGAAACTTATGCTTCGAAGAATTCGATTGTTTCTCCAGCTGCAAGTTTCACAATTGCTTTTTTATAATCAGAACGTTTGCCAATGCTGCGTCCCATACGTTTTACTTTACCAAGCACATTTACTGTGTTTACCGACTCAACTTTTACTTTAAAAATATCTGAAACTGCTTTGCTGATTTCAATTTTATTTGCTGCTTTAGCCACAACAAATACATATTTACCTTCAGCCATAAGTTCAGTAGTTCTTTCAGTAATAAGAGGACGGATCAAAATATCGCGTGCGTCCATTATGCAAGTACCTCCTCAATACGTGTAATCGCATCTTTTGTAATGAAGAGTTTGTTATGATTCAAGATATCATAAACATTCAATCCACAAGAACTAATAGCTTTTACACCAGGGATATTGCGCGAAGATTTTTCTACGTTTTCAACCATGTCGGCTGTAACAATCAGAACTTTTTTATCAACGCTAAAATCATTTAACATTTTAACAACATCTTTTGTTTTAGGAGCATCAAAATTGAGGTTCTCTAAAACAACAAAATCACCACTTTGTACTTTATCAGATAAAGCACATTTGATAGCTAAACGACGTTGTTTACGAGGCATTCTGAAAGCATAAGAACGAGGTGATGGTCCAAAAACCGTACCGCCGCCTACCCAGATTGGGGAACGCGTGCTTCCGCTTCTTGCACGACCTGTGCCTTTTTGCTTCCAAGGTTTACGTCCACCGCCGCGAACAAAACCTCTAGTTTTAGTTGCATGTGTACCAAGACGCTGTGCTGCAAGCTGCATAACAATCGCCTGATGAACAAGTGCTGTATTTACTTCAACGCCAAAGACGTTTTCATTCAATTCTAAATCACCAGCTGTTTGACCAGTGATCGTATAAACTGCTACTTTAGGCATAATATAGCATATCCTCCTTCCAATTAGTTTTTACCTGGTTTAATCGTATTTTTAATTACTACGAAACTATTCTTAGGACCAGGAATAGCTCCTTTAATTAAGATCAAGTTGCGATCAGCATCTACTCTTACAACGCTTAAGCGTTGTACAGTAACTTGTGCGCCACCCATACGACCTGGTAATTTTTTACCTTTTAATACGCGTCCGCCGTGACCACTGATCATTGCACCAGTAGAACCTGGTTCACGATGTGATTTAGAGCCATGACCCATTGGGCCGCAAGCGAAGTTATAACGTTTAATAGTACCAGCAAAACCTTTACCTTTGGAAGTACCTGTAACATCAACTAATTCACCAGCACTAAATATGTCAACGCCGATTGTATCACCGACTTTATATTCAGAAACATCAGTCAAACGCATTTCACGAATATATTTCACTGGTGTTACGCCAGCTTTTGCGAAATGACCTTTCATAGGTTTTGTTACTTTAAATTCTTTTATTGCGCCAAAACCTAACTGTACAGCATTATAGCCATCATTTTCAAACGTTCTGTTTTGCACAACAACATTTGTCCCTGATTCAACAACTGTAACAGGAACTACTTTACCTTCTGCGGTAAAAATTTGAGTCATACCCAGTTTTTTACCCAAAATCGCTTTTTTAGACATTCATTCCACCTCCTCTTACAATTTGATTTCGATATCCACACCAGCTGGCAAATCCAAGCGCATTAAAGCGTCTACAGTTTTGGAAGTTGGTTCTAAAATGTCAATCAGACGTTTATGAGTTCTCATTTCGAACTGTTCACGTGAATCCTTGTTGACATGTGGAGAACGTAAAATCGTATATATATTTCTTTCAGTAGGTAGTGGAATAGGACCGGACACCATTGCACCCGTTCTCTTTGCAGTATCAACAATTTTCACTGCACTCTGATCAAGAGCTTTATGATCATAAGCCTTCAAACGAATTCTAATTTTCTGTTGTTTAGACAATATAATTTCCTCCTTATCGCCCAGGTTCAAGACCGGACATTTCTCCGTGATAGTTCCCTCGCTGATGCGAGCAATCTACCACGTCATCGCATGGGGGTACCAAAAAAATCTTTATATAAGGGCGACGATAACGTCGCCCTTATATAACTAATTGTTAAAATTAAGCTTCAACTTCGATTACACGACCGGCACCAACTGTATGGCCACCTTCACGGATAGCGAAACGTAAACCTTTTTCAATAGCAATCGGAGTGATTAATTCGATATCCATTTCGATGTTATCGCCAGGCATAACCATTTCAGTACCTTCTGGTAAACGAACAACGCCAGTTACGTCAGTTGTACGGAAGTAGAACTGTGGACGATAGTTTGTGAAAAACGGTGTATGACGACCGCCTTCTTCTTTCGTCAATACATAAACCTGAGCCATAAATTTCGTATGTGGATGAATAGATCCTGGTTTAGCAAGAACTTGTCCACGTTCGATTTCTTTACGTTCAACACCACGAAGAAGTGCACCAACATTATCGCCGGCTACAGCACTATCGAGCATTTTACGGAACATTTCAATACCAGTTACTGTTGTAGATTTAGGAGCTTCTGACATACCAACAATTTCCACAATGTCGCCGATTTTAATTTCGCCACGTTCAACACGACCAGTAGCAACTGTACCACGACCAGTGATTGTGAAGACATCTTCGACAGGCATCAAGAAAGGTTTATCTGTATCACGAACTGGTGTAGGGATGTATTCATCAACAGCATCCATAAGTTCAAGGATTTTAGCTGTATATTTTTCATCGCCTTCAAGAGCTTTTAATGCAGAGCCAGTGATAACAGGAATATCATCACCAGGGAATTCATAGCTGGAAAGAAGTTCACGAACTTCCATTTCTACAAGTTCCAATAATTCGTCGTCATCAACCATATCAGCTTTGTTTAAGAAAACAACCATAGCTGGTACGCCCACCTGACGGGATAAAAGGATATGTTCACGAGTCTGTGGCATAGGACCATCAGCTGCACTTACAACCAAGATAGCACCATCCATTTGTGCTGCACCAGTGATCATGTTTTTTACATAATCGGCATGACCCGGGCAGTCAACATGAGCATAATGTCTTTTTGCAGTTTCATATTCTACGTGAGCAGTGTTGATTGTAATCCCACGTTCTCTTTCTTCTGGAGCTTTATCAATCATAGAATAATCCATGAAGTCAGCGCCGCCTTGTAATGATAACACTTTTGTGATAGCAGCAGTCAACGTAGTCTTACCATGATCGACATGACCGATAGTACCAATATTTACATGTGGTTTCGTTCTTTCAAACTTTTTCTTAGCCATTGTGAATAATTCCTCCCTTATTCGCCCTTGTTTTTAGCTGTAATAGCTTCTGATATATTTTTAGGAACTTCATCGTAATGGGATATTTCCATTGAGTAGTTCCCACGACCCTGTGTTTTCGAACGTAAATCCGTTGAGTAACCAAACATTTCAGAAAGTGGAACAAATGCATCAATGACTTGTGCACCATTTCTAGGTTCCATTCCTTCAATACGACCACGTCTTGAATTTAAATCGCCAATTACATCACCCATATAATCTTCTGGAACAATAACTTCAACTTTCATGTATGGTTCAAGAAGTACTGGTGTTGCTTTTTGAGCACCTGATCTAAATGCCATCGAACCGGCAATTTTAAAAGCCATTTCAGAAGAATCGACATCATGGTATGAACCATCATAAACGATTGCTTTAATGTCAACCATTGGATATCCGGCAACAACACCGTTTTCCATAGCTTCTTTTATCCCAGCTTCGATCGGATTGATGAATTCTCTAGGAATCGAGCCACCAACAACCTTGTTTTCAAAGCTGAATCCAACACCAGGTTCCTGTGGAACAAGTTCAAGCCAGCAATGACCATATTGACCACGACCACCAGACTGACGAACAAATTTACCTTCAGATTTAACCTGTTTGCGGATTGTTTCACGGTAAGCAACTTGAGGTTTGCCTACAGTACAATCAACTTTGAACTCACGAAGCATACGATCAACAATGATTTCTAAATGAAGTTCGCCCATTCCTGAGATAATAGTCTGTCCAGTTTCCTGATCAGTTCTTACACGGAATGTAGGATCTTCTTCAGCTAATTTAGAAAGTGCAATACCCATTTTTTCCTGATCCGCTTTTGTCTTCGGTTCAACTGCAACCGAAATAACTGGATCTGGGAATATCATGGATTCAAGAATGATTTGTGCTTTGTCATCACAAAGCGTATCACCTGTTGTTGTATCTTTCAAACCAACTGCCGCTGCGATATCACCGCTGTAAACAGCACTGATTTCTTCACGATGATTTGCATGCATTTGGAGAATACGACCGATACGTTCTTTTTTGCCTTTTGTAGAGTTAAATACATAAGACCCAGAAGAAAGCATACCAGAGTACACACGGAAGAATGCAAGTTTACCAACAAATGGATCTGCCATAATTTTAAATGCAAGAGCTGAAAATGGTGCGCTATCGTCAGAAGGACGACTATCTTCTTCACCAGTATCAGGATTTGTGCCTTTAATCGCGGGGACATCCGTCGGTGCAGGCATGTAATCAACTACTGCATCAAGCATTGGCTGAACACCTTTGTTTTTATAAGAAGAACCGCAAACAACTGGAGTCATCGTACAAGCGATAGTCGCTTTACGAATTGCTCCTTTAATTTCGGCTTCTGTGAATTCTTCGCCTTCAAGATATTTCATCATTAACTCATCGTCACATTCAGCAACGGCATCAAGTAATATCTGACGATATTTTGCAGCTACTTCTTTCATATCTTCTGGAATAGCAACTTCTTCACTAACTTCGCCAAGGTCATCTTCATATATGATGGCATCCATCTTTATCAGATCGATTACACCAAGGAAATGATCTTCAGCACCAATTGGAAGTTGAATTGCAACTGGGTTTGCATTCAAACGATCAATCATCATCTGAATAACATTGTAAAAATCTGCCCCAATAATATCCATTTTATTAACGTACGCCATACGAGGTACATTATATTTTTCAGCCTGGCGCCATACTGTTTCAGACTGAGGTTCAACCCCACCCTTAGCAGAGAATACAGCAACCGTGCCGTCAAGCACTCTAAGTGAACGTTCTACTTCAACTGTAAAGTCCACGTGGCCTGGTGTGTCGATGATGTTGATACGATGATCTTTCCAGTGGCAAGTAGTCGCAGCAGAAGTAATTGTAATACCTCTTTCCTGTTCCTGAGCCATCCAGTCCATAGTAGCAGCGCCTTCATGAACTTCACCAATCTTGTGTACGATACCTGTATAGAAGAGAATACGTTCAGTAGTAGTGGTTTTACCGGCATCTATATGTGCCATAATTCCTATGTTACGAGTTTTTTCAAGTGAAAACTCTCTACCCACTATTACATCGCTCCTTACTTTCTATAGATAGATACTACCAACGATAATGAGCAAATGCTTTATTAGCTTCAGCCATTTTATGAGTATCTTCTTTTTTCTTAATTGCTGCTCCAGTATTGTTGGCAGCATCCATTAATTCACCAGAAAGTCTTTCGTTCATTGTTTTTTCTCCACGAAGTCTTGCATAATTAACAATCCAACGAATGCAGAGCGTCATACGACGATCAGGACGAACTTCGATTGGAACCTGATAATTAGCACCACCAACACGGCGAGCACGAACTTCAAGAACTGGCATAACATTTTTCAAAGCAGTTTCAAAAACTTCTAATGGATCTTTACCAGTTTTTGCTCTAATGCTTTCAAACGCATCATACACAACTTTTTCAGCAACGCCTTTCTTACCGGAAAGCATTACCTTATTGATGAATTTCGTTACTATTTTAGAATTGTATACCGGATCCGGTAATACATCACGTTTAGGTACAGCACCTTTTCTTGGCATTGATATCCCTCCTTACTCAATAATCTTCATTGACAAACTTAATAAATTATTTTTTCTTAGCGCGTTTTGCACCGTATTTTGATCTGCTTTGCATACGGTCTTGAACACCTGCCGTATCTAAAGAACCACGAATGATATGATAACGAACCCCTGGTAAATCTTTTACACGGCCGCCTCTAATCAAAACAACACTATGTTCTTGAAGATTATGACCAATACCCGGAATATAAGCTGTTACTTCGATACTGTTCGTTAAACGAACACGGGCAACTTTTCTCAGTGCGGAGTTTGGTTTTTTAGGAGTAGTTGTATATACTCTTGTACAAACGCCACGTTTCTGAGGGCAATTCTTCAAAGCTGGTGCTGTGGATTTCTCCTGCATACTTTTTCTGCTGTTGCGAACTAACTGATTAATTGTAGGCATACATGCACCTCCTTCCTTAAATTCAAAATTTATTATTTAATAATCCAATCCCCATCTTTAGGAAAGGGACAAGATTTTTAACAATAATAACTACTTCAAAACCGCTGCGGCCGCTGCGCCGACTTCAATCATACAAGCCTGACCAAGGTCTTTCATTGCCGAAACTTTTATAACCTCAATATTTTTGCTTTTGCATAATTCTTCAAGGGGCTTCAATACCCTCTCATCAGCATCATCCGCAAGAAAAACAGATTCAACAAATCCTTTATTCACAGCTTTCGTAACTTGTTTTATGCCAATCACTCTATTGGCGTTTTTCAGTGCTTCAAGCGTCATTCGCCTCACCCCTATATACCAACATGAATGCTTTTATTTCAGGCACTTATATATAATACCATCAGATAAAATCAATGTCAACACTTATCTACTCAATATTTGTATGTACACGTTGCCTGGTGTATCTTTTATGTTATCAACCTACTTTCACTCTAAAAAAACGTATTCTATTTCATAAAACAAAAGAACCCTTCTTATTATATATAGGAAGGATTCTTTCGTTTTATATTTAATTATATGTTTTTACTGATCCGTATCCGCTGCCAACAAATATACTTTTTTCATGGTGTCTACGACATTTTGCGTCGTAAAGCCAAATTTATCAAACAATATTCCAGCCGGAGCGGATGCACCAAACCCCTTCATCGTAACGGTTACTCCATCCAGACCAACATATTTTCCCCAACCGAAATCAATCGCTGCTTCAACTGCAACTCTAGCTTTCACAGCTCGAGGAAGAATGCTTTCTTTATAAGCATCCGTTTGTTCTTCAAACAGATCCATACAAGGCATACTTACAACACGTACATCAATATTATCTTTAGCCAGTTCGATTCTAGCATTTACTGCAAGTTCAACTTCTGAACCGCTCGCAATAATGATAGCATCTGGCACTTCTTTCTCAGCCTCTGCAATGACATAAGCACCTTTCAATGCTTCTTTGCTGCTGCCAGCAAGTTGTGGCAGATTTTGTCTTGTCAAAACAAGTGCTGTTGGGGTATGTTTACTTGTCACCGCTAAATACCAGCCAACTGCAGTTTCCGTCGCATCTGCTGGTCTAAAAACATTAAAGTTCGGCATAGCTCGGAGCATAGCCAATTGTTCAATCGGTTCATGAGTCGGACCATCTTCTCCAACACCAATACTATCATGCGTCAATACATACGTTACCGGAATCCCCATAAGAGCTGCTAAACGCGCCATTGGTTTTATATAATCACTGAAAACAAAGAATGTAGCAATATAGGTTTTAAGACCTCCATGAAGTGTAATACCATTAGCGATACCCGCCATAGCTAATTCTCTTACACCAAAGTGCAGGTTACGCCCAATATAATTTTCTTTAGAAAAATCGCTGATACCATCCATATGTGTCTTTGTTGAAGGAGCCAGATCCGCACTACCACCAAATAAATTTGGCATGATATCTTTCAACTTATTAATTGCAATACCAGATAAATTTCGTGTTGCCTGAGGTTTATCTTCATAAGCCCAGAATGCTTCATTATTTAATAATTTTTTTGCATCTACTTCATTATGGAATGTATCCCATAATGTTTTACAGTCTGGATATTTGGCGCAATAAGCTGCAAAAAGCTTATTCCACTCAGCTTCTGCTTGTGCACCGTGTTTTGCTAGTTCTTTATAATTCGCATATACGGCATCTGGTACATAAAACGCATCAAGTTTTTCCCATTTTAAGTTTTCTTTCAATGCTTTCACATTGTCTTCGCCAAGTGGCTCACCATGCGCACTTGCTTTACCTTGCTTAGCCGGGCAGCCGAAACCAATCTGTGTTTTCACAGTAATAAAAGATGGTCTTGTTTTATCAGCCTTCGCTGTTTCAATTGCTTTGCCAATTTCCACTAGGTCATTGCCATCTTCAACTGTAACAATCTGAAAACCAAACGCTGCCAGGCGTTTTTGCACATCTTCTGTAAAAGCAAGATCCGTACTGCCTTCAATAGAAATTTTATTACTATCATAAAATACAATTAATTTACTTAAACCTAATGTACCCGCTAAAGAAAAAGCTTCTGAAGAAATCCCTTCCATCAAACAGCCATCGCCGCCCAATACATATGTATAATGGTCAACAATCGGGAAATTTTCTTTATTAAACGTTGCCGCCAAATGTGTTTCCGCCATGGCCATGCCAACTGCCATAGCCATACCAGCTCCTAATGGTCCAGTTGTAGCTTCGACCCCTATCGTATGACCATATTCTGGATGGCCTGGTGTCAGTGATCCATCTTGACGAAAATTCGCCAAATCATCAACAGTTAACCCATAACCGAATAAATGTAAAAGTGAATAAAGTAGCGTTGAACCATGTCCAGCCGAAAGAACAAATCTATCACGATTAACCCATTTCGGATTTTTAGGATTATGATTCATGTGTTTTGCCCATAATTCATAAGCCATTGCTGCGCTACCCAGCGGCAAACCTGGATGCCCTGATTTAGCTTTTTGTACTGCATCCGCTGCTAAAATACGGATTGCATTTACTGATGTCATATCGATGTTACTCATTTAACCATTCCCCTTTTGATCAACAATTTTGCTAGATAAAACCAACATAATTTAATGATACAATATGTCGGCTTAAAAGTACAGAATTTAGAAAAAATCAAATAATCCAGCCTACCTCATTGTTTAAATATAATACGCCTATTATCAGTGCACTCTTCCAATTATAAAAAAGGCCTTAGCCAAAATGCTAAGACCTTAAGCTGGGCAACTACATGATTAGAAATCTAATACATATCACATGAAAATACTTAGTTCAACCAATGCTCTCCTTAAGATCCGATCTTTTCTTCACAATTTTAATCATTGATTAATACATGCCAAAGCTAGCTGCATATGCAATCAATACCGCAAGTGGACCTGTAATTACACGTGAATATAATACAGCAGGAACTCCAAGTTCTATTGTTTCTGGATCGGCTTCTCCTAAGCTAAGTCCTACTGGTACAAAGTCACCGCCCACCTGAGCATTAATGGCAAATAATGCTGGTAATGCATATTGCGCTGGAATATGTCCTAATCCTATTTCCACACCTAAAAGTGTACCTACAACCTGCGCAATAACTGCACCTGGTCCAATCACTGGTGAAATAAATGGCAATGAGCATACTACCGAAATGACTAGCATCCCCGGCAAAGTACTTGCTAATGGTGAAATTGTTTTTGCTATTACATCTCCAATTCCCGATGCACTGATAATACCGATTAGCATACTTACAAATGCCATAAATGGTAAAATAGTTTTTACTACCATATCTATCGTTTCGCGACCAGCTTGGTAGAATTTATTTACCACTCCACCAACACCAATTCCTAATTTTGTTATAAAGTTCTTTTCTTTTCCCGCATTCATCTTTGCAAGTTCCGCTCTTGCTTGTGCTTTAGTTTTTGGTGCATTTGGCACTGGTTCGCTAGCGGGACTTACATTGCCTGCTCTAAAACCATCTTTTGCTGTCAGTGGAGTTCCTTCTGCGGCATATGCAATTGTTTCTACAGTTACTGCTGATACATATAATGATTCAGTAATATATTGTGCCAATGGTCCAACATTACCAACTGGCGTTAAATTTACAGTAAAGATTTTTTTCTTTGGATATACACCACATCTCGCTGTGCCACCACAATCAACGACGGCTACCAAAGTTTCTATATCCGGTACAGCTGAACTAAATCCATCAATTGCTTCACAGCCTGTCATTTCTGCAATTTTCGCCGCAACTGGATGAATTCCGCCACCAGTAACACTAATGATTTTATTACAAGTTTCTGTTGGTTGAATCGTTAAAGGTCCACCCCAGCCACCCTTACCTTTAGATATTGTAATTACCTTATACATAAATTACTCCATCCTTTCTATATACCAATTTTAATTTTCTTCTTTAGCTTTCATATACGCATAGATTTTTTCTGTTACAACCCCGCGAATAAAGATGACGACAATCCCGACTAAGAAATACCGTACTGCTAAGTCACCAAGTGGCAATCCCAACGTCGTAATTCCGGCTGCAATTCCCATGTATACGAAAAGTTCGCCACCATTTGCATGCGGGAATAGTCCCGTGATTGGATGTACAAAACTCACCGCTGCATCATAAAATGCTGGTTTATGTTTTGCCTGTACAAATCTGCCAAAACTATAACACATTGGATTTCCTAAAAATAGCACTGCTAACACTGGCAACACTGTATATCTCGTAATAATGTTTTGTGTTGCTCGTTGTGCTAATTTATCTACCCGTTCTTCACCAATTAATTTAATAACTGAGCTTACAGCCGTCATTAAAACCACAATTAAAGGAATAATTCCTGCCACCCAACTTGCAAAAGTACCTGCACCTGCTTTAAAGACGTCCATAAAACCATTGGCTAATCCTGCAATAAATTCCATAATGCTTTTACCTCCCTAATTTCTTCAAAAAATCATCGACGATACTTATCAAACTTGACCGTGTATGTTATATTTCTTAGAATTTTTCGATTATTGTTTTGTGAAAACATGCTATATTTTTTTATAAAAGAATGGATTGCGTAGAGAGTTTTGAATTTTTTATGTTAAGACTAAAGGCTTCTTATATATTCTATTTTTTGCCATATAAGAAGCCATCAGCCCCTAAAATGGATTAACACCGAAAATTATTTTGTACCTTGCAAAAAACTTTTTTATTCCCCCATGACAACAATCTTACATTGCCTATCTCTTGGACGATTTGGATCCCAATCAATAAAGTAGTAGTAGCCTGTAACTTGATTAATCTGCAATACACCATTTTCAATAGCACTTGTTACACTTTCTCCTACAAGGGATGCTTTGATATGAGCTTCTGTATTTAATAAAGATCTTCTGTCTGGTACCAATGCTGCATCACAATCTTTTTCACCAAAAGCAACATGTTCAGGTCCTGGATGATAATATTGTCCTTCTGTCAAACATCTTGGAACAATTTTTTCTAATACATTATTAAAATCAACTTGCAAATACTCATCACCACAATAATTTGTATCATGAGAATATTCTTCATAGATTACCGAACACGTTGTATGTGGTGTTGTGATTACACAAATACCATTTTTTACTTTACTTTTTTCAATAACTGCTCTAACTTCTTTTGTAATTTCATGATAAGATGCTCTGTTTCCATTAGATCTCACTATCAGTTCTTCAATATATACTGTCATCTCAAATCCCCCTATCTTCTTTCGCTTTTTTAATCACTTCAATCATGTCTTTTACCATTTCTTTTGGATCTGCAGCACACACAATCCCACTTGTACCACCGGTTCCATCTGCACCTTCCATAATTGTACGATACACATCATCCGCAGTACTAATTCCTGCCGCTTGCATAACCAAAATATTGGGGTTTATTTTTTTGATACTGTCAGTTGTTTGCTTGATATAAGCTTGATCACTCGTGTTTCCTGTACCAATAAGTTCAGTCGGTTCACATAAAATAATATCTGGATCGAGTAAAGCAATTGCTTGTGCTTCTTTAACGGAATCAGCACAGACAACTGTATACATACCTACTTCTTTGGCTCTTTCAATCGTTTTTACTAAATCTACTAATTTTAAAGAATGTTCTGCATGATTCAGAAATACAGCCTTTGCACCTGCTTCTTTTAACGCTTCTGGCACTAAGTATCCCATACCACGACCAGCTTTTAGTGCATCCATATGTTGTGCTGTTACGATAAGATTTTTTGTGTTTTCTGCAATCAATCGAATATCCATAAAGGATGCTGTAAAAAACACATCAAAATCCTTGCCTTCTGCCCATTTATCAGCCTCTAGTGCCAATTCTAATGATTTTTTTCCATAAAGATATGATTTAAGGTTTACCATAAAAAATGGTGTTCTGATTTTCTCCTCCATGTTTTCACCTCCTATTTATTGTATTTTACTGTTTCAAATACTTGATAGTAATGTTTCAAACAATCTTTAATACCTTGTTTCGCTTGTGCTATTACTTCATAATAGTTTTCTGCTGTTGTTATAGACATTTTATCTTTAGCAGCAAGAATAAAATCAGTATATATATTAATTTTAGCAATTCCACTTGTTGCACATCTATTTAAATTTGCATCACCAGAAGATGAACCTCCATGCAATACAAGTGGTGTATCCGTACTTGCTGCAATTTCTTCTAATCTTTTAAAATTAATAACAGGTATCCCTTTATAGGTACCATGTGCTGTTCCGATAGATATCGCCAATGAATCAACCTTAGTTTGTTTACACATTTCCACCGCTTCTTCTGCCGAGGTATAAATGGAATCATCATCCTGCCCAGATCCACCACCTTCGCCTACACTACCAACAAGAGTTCCAGTACCAACATGTCCGATTTCAGCTTCCACGACAACACCTCTTTCATGTGCATACGCCACTACTTCTTTAGTGATCACAATATTTTGTTCTAACACTTCTTGAGAAGCATCGATCATAACCGATGTAAACCCTAAATCAATTGCTTGCTTTACTACTGCTAAAGATGTGCCGTGATCCAAATGCAATACCACAGGAACATCTACTTTTTTCCCATAAAATTTACCAAGTAATGCTGCTTCTTCTAAAGATAAATAATCCTTATGCGCCTCAGCGTAACTTAAGATTATAGGCAATTTCATCTCACTGGCAACCTCTGTGTGGGCCATTACAGAGGTCCAGTCAAAGAAATTAGCAGACGGTATAGCGAACTTTTGCTGTTTGGCTGTTTGTAAAAGTTCTTTTGATGTAACTAACATAATTTTACCCCTTTTTGCTGTAATTTTTCCGCAATATTAACTATTCAACTTACATTACGATGACTAAACTATAGGAGGAACAACCATGCTGATAAATCATTTTATTTGCCGTACATTTTATCTTGTTCTTGACGTAATTTGTAGATAAGCGTTGAAGTATCAAGTTGAACCATATCTTTCGTAATAAGTTGACCTTTCTTCACATCTTTCAACATTTTTGCGTTTTTATTTACTAAACCATACGGTACATATCCTTTTGCATCCGATTCTGTTGCTGTTGCGATAGAACCATACGTTGTAAAACCGCCTATACCATCAATGGTTTGACCAGCTTTTAAATCAGTTTTGGCTACTGTGATACATTCACTTACAAGGCCATCCATTGGTACGATCGTAGTTTCACCATCAATTACAGCTTTTGCTACAGTTAATGGTGTTTCAAGGTTACATAAATGGTATGGACGATATAGAATCCATAATGGTCCATTCCCCATGCTATGATATCTCATTTGATATGCAATTTCTTCATTTTCAGTAGACACAGCAACGAATACACCCGGAGCAATACCATTTACATATTCAACCACGCCATGTTTATTTAACACACCACCATCTTGTTTCAATCTGCACAAATCAGCTAATCCTTTTACATCAGATACGATCCCATGACCACCGATTATATCTGGAACTAAACCCGTAGCATTAGACATAGCAGTCATTTCTACCATTGTTTTTGTACCATCTTTAAAGGAACAAAGCATTTTAGGACTCATTTTACGGCGAGTTGCCTCTTCTAATACAGAATCTGGATTGCAATCATAATCCAGTTTATTATTTTTACCTTTACCCATTACTTTTACATCCATCCCTATTGCCTTTGCAAAACAATATAATTCCATTACTGCACCAGGTTCATCACCAGCAGAGCCTGTATAAATCACGCCTTGTTGCTGCGCTAATTTTTTGAGGTAAGGTCCAATAACTACATCGGTTTCTACATTTAACATGACACAATGTTTACCATTTTTCATTGCATCCGTTGCTACTTTTGCTCCTACATCAGGTACACCAGTTGCATCAATTGCGCACTCTACTAAGTTTGCTTGCGATACTAAATTTGCATCTGTTGTTGCTACAAATTTACCCATTTCCATCATCTTATTTGCCTCAGTAAGAGTATTGACAATTGCAATTTGATCGTCTTTAATACCAGCATAATTAAAAGCATGTATAGCATTTTCTATCGCAATATCAGATACAATTGCCGGTGTGATACCTTGCATCAATGCCATTTGTGTTACCATGCCTCTACCCATTTGCCCTGCACCTACGATACCTGTACGGATAATTTTTCCTTCTTGTTGGCGTTTAATCAATTTTTGATTCATGTTTAACATATAAATCACTCCTGTTATTCATTTTTTATTTAAAATATTTCTATAGTACCGCCTTTAACTAAGTCTTTCGATGTAAAGTCATCTCCTTCGATCATAATACAGCCTGGTCTTTCTGGTTCATTACCCCCCTTAAAAGACAACGTACAATGTCCAAGTTCTTTTAATGTATGCAAGGCTTCGTCACCAATCGCTGTAATTGTAAATACCTTGTCACAAAGAATCAATGTATCTAACACATTGATATCAGCTAAAAGTGGAGCTACTCTATGCAAAACTGAAATTTCGGCCAATTCTGGCGGTGCTGTTTCATTAAAGATGATAATAAAATTTAAATCTTTATCATCTAATAATGCTGTTACTTCTGACCCCCATCCAGTAATTTCAGCATTGTATTTCATTGAATGACCTCCTTTGATAAATTTTTTAATCATCTTATATGATAAAACTCACACCTGCTTTAAAAACACCTATGAATTTTTTCATCTCACTAAGTTTTTATTGAGTTTAAACGCATATCCAAAGCATCAATTGCTTGAACATGAGCTTGGTAAATCTTTTGTTTCTTTTCTGGTAAAGCCATATATTCTGCTTTTAAAACATAAATATTTTTCCCAATAATATCATTAAGCTCTTTAAAACCATTAAATATTGTAAAACCTTCCATGATTTCACCTCCTGTAATTTTCCCTTGATTATCACAAGCAATAACCACAATATTACCAGGTCTCAATTTTGATTTTCTACTACCAATACCCACATTTCCTATTTTATGCAGCCTTCGCACAGCTTTTTTATACTGCTTAACTTGAAGATATGTCCCACTAGCTTGAATCATCATAAAAATTAGTAAAACTGCAATCAGTGTTGTAAACTCCATATAAATAATCCTCCTACATTTCCAATAATACTTTGGCACAATCAATATCGGTAATTAATATATTCAAGAATTCTCCTTTTATCGCACCATATACAGCTTTTGCTTTTTGTGCGCCACCAGCAATTCCAATTCGTTGTGGTACTTTTTTTAATTGATCAATTGGCATTCCTGCAACTCTTTCATTAAATTCTCTGAATTTTTCAACTTTTCCAGATTCATCAAAAAACTGTAATGCTATATCACCAACAGCGCCCAACTTAACAAACTCTTCTAAGATATTTTCATCTACATACCCCGTATGCATCAGAGTGGAACCTATTCTATCCGGTACACCAATCCCCATAATGACTGTATTGATTTTTCTAAATATTTTGAAAATATTTTTAACTGACTTTTCCATCATAAATCCAGTTAATACATCAGCATTAGAAAATACTGCTGGAGCAAAAAATTGTATACAATCACCGCCAAACATTTTAGCCATTTTCATGGCAATATAATTTGAATGAATATCTGGTCTACTTTCACCCACACCACCAACAATTGGTACAAAAGTACATTTTATTGTCTCTTCAATACATTCCATTTTTGTGAGATTTTGCAACGTCATTCCCATTGTAACACCAACGTACTCGCCATCTTCTAGCAACTTTTCTAAAAAGTCGATGGACTCTTCAACTAGTTTACTGTTTATCACTTCATTTCCATTTACTATTGAACTCGAGTCAACAATAATAACCTCTTTTAAATTGAATTTTTTTTCTAATTCACGTTCCATTTTACCAAATGTAACACCATAAGGACTTTTAATTTCAAATTTTACAATACCTTGTTCTTTTCCCATTTTTATCATACGAGAAACAGATGGTCTTGATATCTCAAGAAAATCGCAAATTTCTTGTTGACTCATATTATCTTCATAATAGAGACTACAACATTTAAATATCATTCGTATATCATCAATGATTTTTTTCACAAAAGCAACTCCTCTACAGATTTATCTTTCATTTTTTTACTTGATTAATTAAGTATTTATATATTAACTATTACTTCATATTTTCTATTATCTATTATCCGTTACTTATTACTTATTATTTTATATTTTTATATTCATATTATATAACAGTGATATTATTTTTTCAATATTCTATAAATAGAACATTTGTAAAAGAGTTTGCTGTTTTTTATTATGTTTACATTTGTTTAAATATTACACATAAAGTCCTTATTGGTTTTTTTAGAATAAACTTGCATAAAAAAACAAAAATGGTATTATTGTGTTATAGATACAATTTATTTTACAGGAGGTTCTTCAGTATGATAAGTAAAAAAATGCAAAATGCTATCAATGATCAAATTACACTTGAGTTTTATTCGGCGAATTTGTATTTAGCTATGTCAGCGCATATGGAAACAAAAAACTTAAAAGGTTTTGCCAATTGGCTACGAGTTCAATATGAAGAAGAAACCTTTCATGCGCTAAAGTTATATGATTATTTAAACAGTCGTGAAGGTTTGGTAGTCATACAAAATATTGATGCACCACCGACTGATTTTGGTACACCAGCAAAAATATTTAAGCACGTATTAGAACATGAACAAGAAATCACTTCATCCATTAACAAATTATATAAAGTAGCTGTTGAGCAAAACGATGTTGCTACACAAATATTCCTGCATTGGTATATTAACGAACAAATCGAAGAAGAATCCAATGCAACTGAGGTAATTAGCAAATTAAATTTGATTGGTGAACGCGGTGTTGATTTATTATATTTAGATGCAGAACTCGCCAAACGAGTTTTTGTACCGCCATCTGTAAACAATGAAGCTTAAACATAAAGCCATTCTACGAAAGAATATCGAAGCTAATTCTTAGAACGAGCAAATTAAAAAGCTCTGCAATTCGGAATAAAATTCCGATTGCAGAGCTTTTACTGTTATTTTACCATTTTCCCTTGCCGATATGATTTTCAATTTCTGCTTTTGAGCGCTGCTTTATAATATAGCCTTCCTCAATGGCAGCTTTAAAACCAGCAACACAGGCTGGATCAAGATCTAATATAATCCCCTGTTTAGAAACTTCAATCATTTTATCAACCAATGTCACAATTTTCATATGTATATCATTGGTTTTTTCTGATTTGTAAATCAGGGCAGCTTGCTCTGGTGTCAATTCCACAAATTTTTCATGTGGCTGCCCACATTTTGGACAAACTGCCGGAGCATCTTCGCCTTCCCAAATAAAATTACATACACTACATTTAAATAATTTTTTCATACTACTCAGCTCCCTAATATTTAGTCTATATATATGCTAATACGACGTTATTCGTAAAACACCTGTAAAAGCAGCAAATTTTATGAATATTATACTATGCAATATAGTAAAAGCATCTAAAAAAACCGAGCTGACATTCATCAGCTCGGTTTTTTGTTATGTGTTATTTTAATATTTCTGTTGCTGGTGTTTTTGATTCCATATCGGATTCAATAATCTTGATATTACGATAACGGCTCATTCCTGTACCTGCTGGAATCAGTTTACCAATAATAACATTTTCTTTGAGTCCAATAAGTGGATCAACCTTACCTTTAATGGCTGCATCAGTCAAGACACGAGTCGTTTCCTGGAACGATGCTGCCGACAAGAAGGAATCCGTAGCAAGCGATGCTTTTGTAATCCCCAAGAGGATTGGTCTAGCAACGGAAGGTTCCCCACCATTTTCAATTGCTTTTGCATTCGCAACTTCAAAGGTATTAATATCAACAAATTCACCAGGTAAGAAACCTGTATCTGCTGATTCTTCAATTTTAACCTTATGAAGCATCTGGCGTACCATAACTTCAATATGCTTATCATTGATTTCAACACCCTGAGATTTATAAACTTTTTGCACTTCATATACGAGATAACGTTGGGTGTCACGTAGACCACAAACGCGCAAAATATCATGCGGATTAATTGATCCTTCCGTGAGTTTATCCCCCGGTTTAATCATCATTCCTTCTTTAACAACAATACGTGCGCCATAAGGAATCTGATATAAACGTTCTTCCCCTTCTTCTGGGAATACTGTAATCTTTCGCATACCTTTTGTATCTTTGATTTCTACACGGCCTTCAACTTCAACAATGACCGCATGATGTTTTGGTTTACGTGCTTCAAATAATTCTTCAACACGTGGCAAACCTTGTGTAATATCATCTCCGGCAACCCCGCCAGTATGGAATGTACGCATTGTAAGCTGTGTACCAGGTTCACCAATGGATTGCGCAGCGATAATACCAACTGCCTCCCCAACATCAACCTGAGTAGCATTCGCCAAATCACGTCCATAACATTTGATACATACACCAAACTGGGATTTACAGGTAAGTACGGAACGAATGGATACCTGTTCGCGTACCTTGCAAATTTCATCAGCCAGCTCTTCATCAATATTCTGATTCAGTGAAGCGACTTTTTCGCCTGTTTCCAGATTGATAATATCTTCCGCTAGTACACGACCAACGATACGATCTTTGAGAGATTCGATTACACCGTTTCCTTCTTTAATCGCTTCGACTTCAATACCACGGATGTTATTGTTACGCACTTTAACTTCCTTAGCATCACTGCCCAGTACAGCTTCAATATATGCTTCTGTAAGCGGTGAATTAGCTGGAATAATTTCTTTGCCGTCCGCGTCTAAAACACAATCGGTAGTATTTTTCCCAAGCATTTCACGAATCATTGATTTCTTGATAGCCATCCGTACTTTTTCTTCTGGCGCACCAAGAATGATTGTTTCAGAAACCATTGCGTTACTAATCGTTGCTTCCGTTGTTACTGACGAACCACGAACAACAATTTCCGGTACATGATGTTCACCGATTAATTTAAGTTCTGCTTCATCTAGTGTTGTATCAACCGAGATTAAGATATTGCCTGTTTTTGGATCGATAACATCTGCGCCGAGTAAACGACCCATCAATGTATCTTTCAAAACCGCAATTGCATTTACAGTGGAAGATGCCAATCTGGCTCTTTCACGAACAAGGTTGATACCTACGATATCACAGTCATCTTCACGTACGATTACATCCTGCGCAACATCAACAAGACGACGTGTCAAATAACCAGAATCAGCTGTTCTAAGTGCTGTATCGGCAAGACCTTTACGAGCACCATGCGAGGAAATAAAATAATCAGATACGGTTAAACCTTCACGGAAATTTGCTTTGATTGGTAAATCGATAATTTTACCAGATGGATCGGCCATGAGCCCACGCATCCCGGCAAGCTGACGCATCTGTTGTTTGTTACCACGAGCACCAGAATCCGCCATCATATAAATCGGGTTAAATGGATCCATGTTTTTCATCATGGCTTCTGTTACATCATCCGTAGCTTTTGTCCAAAGAGTAATAACTTTATTATAACGTTCTTCATCGGTGATAAGACCACGACTGAATTGACGTTCAATCAAGTTTACTTCTTTTTCTGCTGCTGCCAAAATAGATTTCTTTTCCGGCGGGATGATAATATCTGAAATAGCCACGGTCATACCAGCAATACATGCATAATGATAACCAAGGTTTTTAACATCATCAATTACGGTAGCTGTCTTGCTACCGCCAAATTGGCGATAACATTTCGCAACAAGCTGTCCAAGCTGCTTTTTATCCATCAAAATACCAAGGCACCATTGATCAGAATCAGCTTCTTTATGATAATAGCGGATTTCCGCTGGAAGTGTTTCATTAAAAATCATACGACCAAGTGTTGTTTTCACCAGACCATATCCATCAATACGAACTGTAATTTCAGCTTGCAGTGATAATTCATTCTGCTGATAAGCAAGCAGTGCTTCATTGATGCCAGTCATTATTTTCCCTTGACCTAGAGACCCTGGTCTTACAATTGTCAAATAATAAGAACCGAGAACCATATCCTGAGTCGGTACGATAATTGGACGACCATCTTTTGGTGCAAGAATATGATTGGCAGCCAGCATCAAAACACGTGCTTCAGCTTGTGCTTCAGCTGACAACGGCAAATGGATTGCCATCTGATCACCATCAAAATCGGCATTATAAGCTGTACATGCAAGCGGATGCAATTTCAGCGCCCGACCTTCTGTAAGAACTGGTTCAAATGCCTGTATTCCAAGTCGATGAAGCGTCGGTGCACGATTCAAAAGCACTGGATGTTCTTTGATAACTTCTTCTAGTACATCCCAAACTTCTGGGCGAACCCGTTCAACCATACGTTTTGCTGACTTGATATTATGAGCCAAACCTGCATTCACAAGTTTTTTCATTACAAATGGTTTAAATAGTTCAAGTGCCATTTCTTTTGGCAGACCGCACTGGTGAAGCTTGAGTTCTGGACCGACAACGATAACCGAACGACCAGAATAATCAACACGCTTCCCCAATAAATTCTGACGGAAACGACCTTGTTTCCCCTTTAGCATGTCACTCAATGATTTAAGTGGTCTGTTCCCCGGTCCTGTTACAGGACGACCGCGACGACCATTATCAATCAAGGCATCGACAGCTTCTTGCAGCATGCGTTTTTCATTGCGAACAATAATATCCGGTGCCCCAAGATCCAATAACCGTTTTAAACGATTATTACGGTTGATTACACGACGGTATAAGTCATTTAAATCGGATGTCGCAAAACGACCACCATCAAGCTGTACCATTGGACGAAGTTCTGGTGGTATTACCGGAACAACATCCATGACCATCCACGAAGGATGATTACCTGACTTACGGAAAGCTTCAACAACTTCCAGTCGACGGATCGCGCGGATTTTACGCTGTCCGCTGACTTCTTTGAGTTCTTGACGAAGATCTATGTTCATTTTGTCAAGATCAAGTTCTTCAAGAAGTTTTTTAACAGATTCAGCACCCATGCCGACTTTGAATGCAGCACCATATTTCGTACGATGTTCTCTGTATTCATTTTCAGTCAGAAGCTGCTTTTTCATCAGAGGTGTATCTGCTGGATCTAATACGATATAAGAAGCAAAATATAATACTTTTTCAAGTGCACGCGGTGAAACATCAAGAATCAACCCCATACGACTTGGAATACCTTTAAAGTACCATATGTGTGATACTGGGGCTGCCAATTCAATATGTCCCATACGTTCACGACGAACTTTGGAACGTGTTACTTCAACACCGCAGCGATCGCAAATAATGCCCTTATAACGTATTCTTTTATATTTACCGCAATGACATTCCCAGTCACGTGTTGGTCCAAAAATTCTCTCACAGAACAGACCATCTCGTTCAGGTTTCAATGTACGGTAATTGATTGTTTCCGGTTTTTTTACTTCGCCATAAGACCATTCTCTAATCTTTTCTGGCGATGCGAGCCCAATACGCATTGAATCAAAATTATTTACATCCAACAAGGGGGTGTCACTCCCTTCTATTTTTCAAAGTCGTTACCGACTAGATCATTAATATTTTTAATATCTGTATCTTTATTAGCTTCATCTTTGGCAGCCTCATCTTTGATAACCTCAGGTTCACTATCCATATTACCAAGTTCAGCAATAATATCCGTATCATTTTCTGATAAAGCACCTTCATGTTTTACGTTAACCTCAATTGGTTTATCATCAAACTGTGGTTTTCTTGGTGCAACAGCAGTCACATCAAGATCAAGCTCTTTAGCAGTTTCATTGATATCCTCATCAATATCGTTAATCATGATTTCTTGTGCATCTTCAGAAAGGACTTTGATATCAAGACCGATACTTTGTAATTCTTTAATCAATACTTTGAAGGATTCTGGCACACCTGGTTCTGGAATATTTTCACCCTTAACAATGGCTTCATAGGTCTTAACACGTCCAACAACATCATCTGACTTAACCGTCAAAATTTCCTGCAGAGTATAAGCTGCTCCATACGCTTCAAGTGCCCAAACTTCCATTTCTCCGAAACGCTGTCCACCAAATTGAGCTTTACCGCCAAGTGGCTGTTGCGTAACTAATGAGTATGGTCCCGTGGACCGTGCATGAATCTTATCATCAACCAAATGATGCAGTTTCAACATGTACACACAACCAACCGTAACTGGATTATCAAACGGTTCTCCAGTACGACCATCATAAAGAATAGTTTTACCATCATCACGAAGACCAGCTGCGCGAAGTGTATCAAATACTTCATTTTCTTTCGCACCATCAAATACAGGTGTCGCAATGTGAATACCCGCAACATCTGGTACTGGCATGCCATTCGTTTCAACATCATAACCAATTTTGCGAAGTCTAGCTTCTACATTCGGATCGCCTGCTTTAATCTGCATGCCAAGAGCACGAACAGCCATGCCTAAATGTGTTTCAAGTACCTGTCCGATATTCATACGCGATGGTACACCGAGTGGATTCAAGACGATATTAACCGGTGTTCCATCTGGTAAAAACGGCATGTCTTCTTCACGCATAATACGTGAAACAACCCCTTTATTACCATGACGACCCGCCATCTTATCACCGACGGAAATCTTACGTTTTTGTGCAATATAGACACGAACAAGATGATTTACACCTGGTGGCAATTCATCATTGTTTTCGCGACTAAATACTTTTACATCAACGATCTTACCAGCTTCACCATGTGGTACACGGAGTGATGTATCGCGTACTTCACGAGCTTTTTCACCAAAGATTGCCCGAAGCAGTCTTTCTTCTGCCGTAAGCTCGGTTTCACCTTTCGGTGTCACTTTGCCGACAAGTATATCACCAGGACGTACTTCTGCACCGATGCAAATAATACCACGATCATCCAGATCACGCAGTGCTTCTTCCGCCACGTTTGGAATATCGCGCGTAATTTCTTCAGGTCCAAGCTTTGTATCACGAGCATCGCATTCATATTCTTCAATATGAATGGAAGTATAGATATCTTCCTTAACGATTTTTTCACTAAGCAAGATAGCATCTTCGTAGTTGTAACCTTCCCAAGGCATAAATGCTACTACAATATTGTAACCTAACGCAAGTTCACCATGATCAGTAGCCGGTCCATCTGCGATTGGCTGTTTTACAGAAACACGTTCACCTTTATAAACAATCGGAAGCTGATTAATGCAAGTTCCCTGATTGGAGCGGAGATATTTCTGTAATTTATAGATATCAAGGTCGCCGCGATCTGTACGAACTTGAATTTGATCCGCTGTAACTTTTTCAACAGTTCCTTCGCGTCGTGCGAGAACCATAACGCCCGAATCGCAAGCAGCCTTATATTCCATACCAGTACCCACGAGTGGAGCCTGTGTACGAAGCAGTGGCACTGCCTGACGCTGCATATTCGCCCCCATTAAGGCACGATTTGCATCATCATTTTCAAGAAACGGAATCATTGCTGTTGCAATGGATACAACCTGTTTTGGCGATACATCCATATAATCAACACGATCATTTGGCATTAAAAGAGTTTCTTCGTTATAACGCGATGTAACACGCGTTTCAGCAAACCAATCTTCATCTGTTAGCTTTTCATTGGCCTGAGCAATAACGAGTTCATCTTCTTCATCCGCCGTCAAATAACGAACTTCTTCGGTTACTTTATGATGTGCTTTATCAACTTTACGATACGGTGTTTCCATAAAACCAAATTCATTGATCCGTGCATAAGTTGAAAGAGAGCCTATCAAACCGATATTCGGACCTTCTGGGGTTTCAATTGGACACATACGTCCATAATGAGAATTATGAACATCACGAACTTCAAACCCAGCACGTTCACGACTCAAACCACCTGGTCCAAGTGCACTTAAACGACGTTTATGGGTGAGTTCACTGAGTGGGTTATGCTGATCCATAAACTGAGATAACTGACTTGATCCAAAAAACTCTTTGATCGCAGCCACAACAGGACGAATATTAATGAGTGCTTGTGGAGTAATTACATCAACATCCTGAATTGTCATACGTTCTTTGACAACCCGTTCCATTCTTGATAAACCAATTCTAAATTGATTTTGTAATAATTCTCCAACAGAACGCACACGACGATTGCCTAAATGATCAATATCATCGGTGTTGCCATAGCCATCCATAAGGTTTAATAAATAATTAATGGAAGCTATAATATCACTTCTGGTAATTGTTCTATGACGATATTCTAACGTCGGCGAACAAATCATCTTCATTATTTTGTCGTCTTTTATCTGTACTTTGATTTCAATAGCCTTATCAGAACCAAAAATTGCAGTTTCTGCAGCTACATCAATATTTTCCAGCATTGATTCTTCCATCAGCGTATTAGCCGACAGAATAATCTCGCCAGTTTCTTTATCAACAATAGGCTGTACCAGTATTTTACCGAGTAAACGACGTTTCCAACCTAATTTTTTCGTGAGTTTATAACGACCCACTGTAGCAAGATCATAACGTTTTGGATCAAAAAACAGTGATTCTAATAACTGTTTTGCATTATCTACAGTTGGTGGTTCACCTGGGCGGAGCCTTTTGTAAATTTCCACCAAAGCTTCTTCTTTGGATTCCGTATTATCACGTTCCATGGTCGCTCTAACACGAACATCATCGTCAAACAGCTCTGAAATAGCTGCATTGGATCCATAACCTAAAGCACGAATCAATACAGTTACAGGCAATTTACGGGTCCTATCAATTCTTACTGAAATTACATCATTCGCATCGGTCTCTAATTCGAGCCATGCCCCACGATTTGGAATTACGGTAGCATTGTATAATTTTTTACCAGTAGCATCAATTGTTTCACCATAATACGCCCCTGGAGAACGTACCAATTGGCTTACAATTACACGTTCAGCACCATTGATAATGAACGTACCGGTTTCTGTCATGAGTGGAAAATCACCCATAAAGACTTCTTGTTCTTTAATTTCGCCTGTTTCACGATTAATTAAACGAACATTTACCCGAAGTGGTGCAGAGAAAGTTACATCTCGTTCTTTGCATTCATCGATATCATACTTCGGATCTCCCAATGTAAAGCTTTCAAAAGATAATATTAAATTACCTGTGAAATCTTGAATTGGTGAAATATCATGAAAAATTTCCTGCAAACCTTCTTTTAAAAACCACTCATAGGAGTTTCTTTGAATATCCAGAAGATGAGGCATATCCATGACTTCTTTGATTTTCGCATAGCTATACCTGATTCTTTTGCCTACCGGAACAGGATTGAACATTAAATCCTTCACCCCTTAGCCCAATTTTGACTTAGACACACCTTAAATAGACATGCAAATAGAATGATGAAACACTAAAAAGCAAGGCTGTTTTCCTTTTTTTAACCTTGCTTGTTTTATTGATGAAAAAGTTTTTCCATCTTCCATCGTATTCCATTTTCATATTTTTTAATCCGTATGCCGTTATACTTCATATTACATCTTTTCTGCGGTAGTCAATCGCATTTCTTTTGTATAATAAATATTGAATTATACATCTGTAGTAAGAAATACTATCACATGTATATATAAATGTCAATATTTTTTTATTGATCTATGATAAAAATTAAAGAGTACCAACACAGGTACTCTTTAATTTTAATACTAAATACGAATCTTACTTAGAGTTAAAATTATTTAACTTCCGCAGATGCGCCAGCTTCTTCTAATTTTGCTTTAAGAGCGTCAGCGTCAGCTTTGGAAATTTTTTCTTTAATAGCTTTAGGAGCGCCATCAACTAATTCTTTAGCTTCTTTTAAGCCAAGACCAGTAACTTCACGAACTGCTTTGATTACATTGATTTTGCTTCCACCAGCACTAGTCAAAATAACATCAAATTCTGATTTTTCTTCTTCAGCAGCACCAGCTACAGGAGCAGCAGCTACAGCTACAGGAGCAGCAGCAGACACGCCAAATTTTTCTTCCATATCTTTTACTAATTCGGACAATTCAAGAACAGTCATGTTCTCGATAGCTTCCATAATTTCTACTTTAGTCATTTAAAAATACCTCCAAATTATATTTAACTTTTATTTTTTGAAATTTATCCTCATACGAGAAAATACGCGTTATGCGGATTCTTTCTGTTGACGAACTGCGTCAAGCACATATACAACATTGCGAATCGTACCTTGCAACACATTGACCAGCCCTGCAATCGGAGATTGCATACCAGCGAGTACCTGTGCGATAAGTACTTCGCGGGATGGTAAAGAAGCAAGAGCTTTGACACCTGCGGCATCAATTATCTGACCTTCTACCAAGCCAGCTTTGACTTCTAATTTTTGTTCTTGATCAAGTTTATTTACTTTAATAAACTCAGAAATTACTTTTGCTGGGGCAACTGCGTCATCAAATGATACAGCCAATGCTGTAGTACCTTCTAAATATTCAGTTAAACCATCAAGACCAACTTCTTTAGCAGCAATACGTGTCATTGTGTTTTTCACTACATTATAAGAAACACCTGCTTCACGCAATTTGCGGCGAAGCTGTGTATCCTGAGCAACAGTTAATCCACTATAACTAGTTAAAACAGCACCTTTAGCAGTACTGAGTTTTTCTTTTAAATCAGCGACAATCGCTTGTTTTGCTGAAGTTACAGCCATGAACTACACCTCCTCTCGTATATAAAAACAACTTAAAAACGACCTCTAGCCGAGAAGACCAGAGGTCGCAGTGGCAAAAGCCACGTCAAAACTCCGACCTCGGCAGGCGGATTTCTCCATTATACACGAAAGTGCACCTGCTGTCTACAGCCCAATAATGATAATACATTACTGATATACTCTATTTTATTTGCCGGAAGTTTTTAGCGTAGTAACCTGCACACCAGGACCCATAGTTGCGCTAACAGTAATGCTGCGTATATACTGGCCTTTGGCTGCTGCCGGTCTAACTTTAACCAATGTATCAATCAAGGTCTGATAATTATCAAATAATTTATCAGCGTCGAATGAAGCCTTACCGATAGGAGAATGGATATTCCCAGCTTTATCAGTACGGTATTCGATTTTACCTGCCTTAATTTCATTAATTGCACGGGTAAGATCCATAGTAACTGTTCCCAGTTTTGGATTTGGCATTAAACCTTTAGGTCCCAAAATTTTACCTAAACGACCTACTGTACCCATCATATCAGGAGTAGCTACTGCAACATCAAAGTCACTCCAGCCTCCCTGAATTTTTGTAACAAGTTCATCAGAACCAACAAAATCTGCACCGGCAGCTTCTGCTTCTGCAACTTTGTCACCTTTAGCAAACACTAAAACGCGTTTGGATTTGCCTGTACCATGTGGCAATACTATTGCACCACGTACCTGCTGATCAGCATATTTAGGATCTACACCTAATCTTACAGAAACTTCAATTGTTTCATCGAATTTAGCTGTAGCTGTTTTTTTAACAAGTTCGATTGCTTCGTTAGCATCGTATAATTTATCTTCAATAAGCTTAGCAGCTTCTTGATATTTCTTACCAAATTTAGCCATATAAAATAATTCCCCTTTCGTGGTAATAACGGTGTGTACCTCCCACGAGTATAGCATCGGACTAAGAGTTAGTCAACGATTTCAATACCCATACTGCGAGCTGTACCTTCAATCATGCGAGTTGCAGCTTCGATATCAGCAGCATTTAAATCTTGCATTTTGCTTTCAGCGATTTCTCTTGCTTTTGCACGAGGCAATTTAGCAACTTTTATTTTGTTAGGTTCACCAGAAGCTTTTTCTAAACCAGCAGCTTTCTTTAAAAGAACAGCAGCTGGAGGAGTCTTCGTAACAAACGAGAAAGATCTATCCTCAAATACTGTAATTTCAACTGGAATGATTAAACCGCCCTGTTTAGCAGTTCTTTCGTTAAATTCTTTAACAAAAGCCATGATGTTAACCCCAGCCTGACCCAAAGCAGGACCTACTGGAGGAGCTGGAGTAGCTTTACCAGCTAATACTTGCAATTTTACAAGTTTAACAACTTTTTTAGCCATGTTATTTACACCTCCTTAAATAAAGATATACATTAAATTTTTTCTACTTGCTCAAAATCAAGCTCAACTGGAGTTTCACGCCCGAACATATTAACAAGAACTTTGAGCTTGCCCTTCTCCGGATCTACTTCAGTTACTGTGGCAGCAAAATTTTCAAATGCTCCCGAATTAATGTGAACAGCTTGACCAATTTCAATATCAATCGTCGGTCTAAGCTCTTCGATTCCCATAGATTTTAGAATACGTTTTACTTCAGCATCAGTAAGCGGAATAGGTTTTGTTCCGGAACCAACAAACCCTGTAACACCCGGTGTATTGCGAACAACATACCAAGAACGATCACTTACGATCATTTCTACTAATGCATATCCAGGGAAAACTTTTTTCTTGGTTATTTTTTTCTTGCCATCTTTATGTTCAATTTCATCTTCCATTGGAACAACTACGCGAAAGATTTCATCTTCCATGCCCATAGAATGAACTTTACGTTCAAGATTAGCTTTTACTTTGTTTTCATAACCGGAATACGTATGAATTACATACCATTTTTTTTCTGATTCCATCGCTAAGGGACGTCTTTCTCGTCCCTCACCTCCCAGCCGCCTTATCTTAGAATGATTTCGAGCATTTTTGCAAAGACAGTATCACATATCCAGATTAACGCACAGACAAATACAACTGCAATAAGTACAACACCTGTATAAGAAGCAAGCTCCTTTTTGTCTGGCCATGATACTTTTTTTAATTCAGCCTTTACTCCACCTAAAAATCCTTTCAGATTAAAACGTGAACCATTGTCCTGAACCGCTGAGGATTCTTCTTCAGCCAAATTCTTCACATCCTCGTAACATACTGCATCATAAAAACACAAAATTTTTGGCAGGGGCAATAGGACTTGAACCCACAACCAATGGTTTTGGAGACCACTACTCTACCAATTGAGCTATGCCCCTACAAAACAAAGATCTCTATTTTTTAATAATAGAAATGAATTATTTCGTTTCTTTGTGTAAAGTATGTTTTTTACAGAATTTGCAGTATTTATTAAATTCTAATCTATCCGGGTCATTTTTCTTGTTTTTATTGGTCTGATAGTTGCGTTGCTTGCATTCAGTACAGGCCAATGTAACTGCATTGCGCATTTTATGCACCCCTTACCTGTAAATATACTACATTCAAAATGTCACTAATATAATTTATCATAATTAAAACTTGCTGTCAACAACTTATCCACAACAATTTGTGATTATCTCTAACCATCATGACACTTCACATCGCAGCATTTATACTGTAGCTAACATAAATAAAAACCCCATCTCAGGGGTTCATTTATCAAATTGGTGGCGGCGCAGAGATTCGAACTCCGGACACTGCGGGTATGAACCGCATGCTCTAGCCAACTGAGCTACGCCGCCGTATTATGGAGCTAATGACCGGGATTGAACCGGTGACCTTATCCTTACCAAGGATACGCTCTACCGACTGAGCTACATCAGCGATCATTACTAGAATTGGTTGCGGGGACAAGACTTGAACTTGTGACCTTCGGGTTATGAGCCCGACGAGCTACCAACTGCTCCACCCCGCGGTAAAAACTATATTGAAAATGGTGGGCAGGGATGGATTCGAACCATCGTAAACCGAAGTTGGCAGATTTACAGTCTGCTCCCTTTAACCACTCGGGCACCTACCCATTTTCTTTATGGAGCTGGCAAGAAGACTTGAACTCCCAACCTGCTGATTACAAGTCAGCTGCTCTACCAATTGAGCTACACCAGCGTTAACAACAATATATATTTTACATCAACGTCTACTCCACGTCAACTGTTTATTAATTTTTTGGTTGCGGGGACAAGACTCGAACTTGTGACCTTCGGGTTATGAGCCCGACGAGCTACCAACTGCTCCACCCCGCGATATTCACTCCCAAATAATTTTTTACAATCACTTGGCTGACAAGAAATAATGATATCATACTCGAAATGTTTTGTAAAGCTTTTTCAGTATATAATTCGAAAAATAAAAAAGCAGCTCGAGTTTTCTTGCTACTAAAGCTGCTTTTTGCCATTAATTAAATAAATACTGATACCGTTTTTTAAAATCATTCACATTCATTTTATAGGCATTGGCAATCCCCGGATCTTCGAGATCGTCCTTCTCTAATCGCAGCATAAAGCCACGGGCAATCTTATAGTTGATAGAATTAATTTGCACACGACGGACTCTTGTTTTTCCAGTTTTAGGATCTTTTAAATCTTCAAAATAAAGCGGCACTGCCTCATTTTCTTGCAATGCGATCATTGCCCCAGTCCCGCCCCCCAATAAAAACTGAACAGCTTCATACCCTAATGATCTAGTGTAATCAATGTCATAGGAAATCGGCGGAGCACAACGAAGTTCATACCCAATTTCTTTATCAACAACGGTAACTTTTATACCAATTTTTTGCATAGCAGCTGATACAGTTTTTTTGAGCATTTCACCAAAATCAAGTTCCGAATAACGAATATGTCCATGTTCATCAAGACATATTTCACCTAACAAAGCAAAATCCTCGGTAGCAATTTTTTCCAAAACACCTTCAGCAATGACAGCAACACCATAATTTCTTCCACTTAAATAACGTTTCACCATCGAACTGACAAGCAAATCGACAACCTGCTGCAATCTAATTTTTGGTTTTTCAAACTCTTCTGGAATAATTGTTATAATAGCACCAGCTGATCTGCCCATCCCCAATGCTAAATGACCAGCCGTCCGCCCCATTGCAATTACAAAATACCACCGATTATTCGTCGTCCTGGCATCTTCCATGAGATTTTCAATCTCCATTGTCCCCATAGCTCTGGCTGTTTCAAAACCAAATGTTGGTAGCCCCGGTGGTAATGGCAAATCATTGTCAATCGTTTTCGGAACATGAACTACATTGATTGTTCTACCGCAAGACTTAGCATATTCAGCTACTTTAGCAGAGCTAAACGCCGTATCATCACCGCCAATCGTAACCAGATGAGTCACGCCAAGCTCTGTTAAAGTATCAACAACTTTCTTCAAATCTGCTTCTTTTTTTGTAGGATTGAACCGTGACATTTGTAAGATACAGCCACCAGTCAAATGAATCCTGCTAACATCATCATATGTCAAATTTATAAATTTCTTTTCACCTTTAGCTAGGCGGGAAAATCCATCGTAAATTCCCAATACGTCCCAGCCATGTTTTTTGGCTTCCAGCGTTACCGAACTGATTACACTGTTTATTCCAGGTGCTGGTCCGCCCCCACAAACAATTGCAACCACATTTTTAACTGAAGTAACCATCACGAACTCCCCCTCATCAAAATATAGTTCCTTTTATTTCTATACCTACTTAAATGAATATTATGCCCTTATGTATTAGCACGAGTGTTGATTAACCAAAAAAAGTAAAGACAAAAGGACACATTTTCTGTAAAATCGTAGTTGCTAACACAAACGATCAGAAAAGAGGTGTCCTTTATCAAAAATTCTACCACATTTCTAAACAT